>Ga0364909_10083_pt1 | contig 39474 bp, 33 predicted proteins | sample SorcelJu500001C3_3_FD_206966 | JGI IMG/M metagenome (GOLD analysis project Ga0364909, IMG submission 206966) | Enriched cells from Trout Bog Lake Hypolimnion, Wisconsin, USA - BchlTB.June25.5000.01.C3 | ecosystem: Environmental > Aquatic > Freshwater > Lake > Hypolimnion/Profundal zone | place... | reverse complement strand
CGCGCTTGGCCACGGAAAACGATTTATGCAGCAGTTTGTTCAACACAAAACCGCTGCACCGGTGTTGTGACGCCTGCCGGTAGGCCTCTTTCAGTTGCCCGAGAATCTGGGCCTCGCCGACAATCATGGAATCAAGACTGGCGGCTACAAGGAACAAGTGTTCCACTGCCTGGTCATCCACATACTGGTAGATGTGCTGATCGAGCTCTGCTTGCGGCACCGCATTGGCAAACAATTTCTCAAGAACTCGGGCCCTTGCCTGTTCGACATTTTGGCAAGTAAAGAGGATCTCCACGCGATTGCAGGTGGAAAGCAGATAGTATTCCCGCAATTCCTCCAGTTGCCCCAAGGCACGCAAGGGCTCCTCGTAACAAGCAGAAAGTGCGAGCTTTTCCCTGACTGCCAGGGGTGTGGTCTTGTGATTGACGCCCAGCAGTACTATGGTGTCACGAGGCATAGGTGTGGACTCCTTTCAGCAGAAAGGAAACCCCCCAGAGAGTAAAGAGGACGGCAAGGAAAGCAATGATGCTGAGGATCGCCACCCTGCGGCCCCGCCAACCCACTGTAAAGCGCTGATGAACCGCTGCCGCGTAGAGAAACCAGGTAATCAGCGACCAGGTTTCCTTAGGGTCCCAATGCCAATAGGCGCCCCAAGCCTGCTTGGCCCAGATCGAGCCAGTAATCAGTCCAAGGGTGAGCAGAGGAAAACCTACGCTTAAACAGTGATGATTGAGTTTATCTAGAGCCTCTAACGACGGCAGGCGTGAATAAAAGAGCCCGAATCGTTTGGTTTTAATCTCATGCTCCTGGAGCAGGTACATGATCCCGCCGATACAGGCCAGGGCAAGAAACCCATCGGCGACAAGGGAGATCGAGGCATGCACCGGCAGCCACCAGGATTGCAGGGCTGGAGCCAGAGGTTGAATCTCGCGGGAGGCAAAAGCCGCCACCAGCATCAAACCCAACACCAGGATACTGACAAAGGTGCCAAGATTTTTGACCGTATAACGCCAGCGAAAGGACAAATAGCAGCAGCCCAACGACCAGGCAAAAAAGGAAACCGTCTCGTGATGGCTGGTTATAGGAGTGTGGCCGGCTTCAAAGTAGCGGAGGACAAGCGTGGCAGTGTGGAGGAGGAAGGCTGTAAGAAAAATAGCGCGCCCGACCCGACGCATGGTCGTTTTTTTGCTGAGAAAAAAAACCAGGTAAGCCGCAACCGAAAGCAGATAGACCAAGACACTGCCTTGAAAGAGTAAAAAACTCATGGAGCCTCCTTGGCCAAAGTTTTCAGGTCCAGATCAACAGGCCGACCGAGCACACTTTCCAGGTGATTTTGAATTTTGACCCAGCGACGGTCCCGCAACCAGTCAACCATATCGTCATGGAGTATTTTCTGGAACAGAATCTTTTTTTCTTCATGACTCAACTCTTCTTCCGCCAGGATCCGGTCACGCAGCATGGACAGCAATGTTGTCAACTGTCCATATTCCGCGCCAAAATCGTTTTCAAGCTGACGTTTTACCATTGCCGCGAGAGCTGGGCTTTTACCTTTGGTGGCAACGCTTACAGTCAGATCGCCGCGACGAATCGAGGCTGGTACCTGAAAATCACAGGCGGCAGGGTTATCGACAACATTCACCAGCATTCCGGCCGCATGCGCATCGCGCAGCACAGCACTTTGCACATCGGTGCTATTGGTCGCTGCGAAAACAAGAAAAGCATCCTGGAGATCAATGGAGCTGTATGGTTTTTCACGCCATTCGATCACCTCCCGGCTTACCAATTCGTGTAACGCGCTGGTGATGGCCAGACTGACGACCCTGACACTTCCAGAACCGGCGAGTATACCTAAGATTTTCCGTTCAGCAATACGACCGCCACCAATGACGACGCAAAGTTTACCGGATATATTGAGACAAACAGGATACACTTAGTAATATTCCACCCTTATGGTCACTGACCTATCGAGCCGACCAAACGCGTCCCTGGTCTGTAGAGATTGCCGGGCCGAGCCTGACCACCAAAAAGTTTGTCGCCGGTTCGCAAGTTACTTGCGTGGTTGCAACCGAGTCATGAGAATGATCTTATCTTCATCCAGGCTTTTCAACTTTTTCCTGGAGGCGGAAACTCTATATTCCTTCTCCGCTAATTTCAGGAAGGGCTCCAGGCTTTGGCGCTTGACATCATGCGCCAGATAGACAACCCCGCTAGGCTTGAGCGCCTTGCGCAAGACCCCGAGCAGCGGCTGGAAGAACTCTTCGCGAAACAAAATCTCCGCGCCAATAATGATATCATACTGCGGCATCTCCGGCGGATGTAACCAATCCAACATGGCAAACTGCACGTTCTGTAAATTGCTTGCTGCGGCATTGATCCGCTCAAAATCAAGAATCAAATCCTCATAATCAGTCAGGGTGACCTGAAAACCAGCCGCAGCGGCAGTAAGCCCCGGAGCGCCGAGCCCTGCTCCAAGTTCCATCAGTGTGGTTTCCTTGTCGCATGGAAGTCCAGCAACAAACTCTGATAAAACAATAGCAGCCTCCCACAGCCTAATCCAAAACGGAAAGGTAGAGACATCCTTCAACGGATCTTTGCCATCGAGAATTTGTTCTAAATCGGTGATCTTAAGGAGTTGGAGATGGTGATCCCTGATCTTGAGCGCCTCAAACGCTACTTTATACCGATCTTTAATGTTATTGTACAGTGTCCGCTCAAAAGCAGGTAACGTCTTGGGGTCCATGTAAGTATCTCACAAAAAAAAGCACAGCGCGTAATCAGTGGCCCAGATCCAACCAAAGCAAGGTGCAATCAAGGCCATCCTCATAGAACCGCTAAAGTAAATAAGTACAGTAATCTTTAAATAAAAAGAGCGGACCGCTTCTCTCGGCCCGCTCTTGAGTACAACAGGAGAACTTCAGACTATCAGCAGCCTTCCAGTCCTTTTTTAGCTGCTTTCACAGTAACACTATCGCCAGCTTTCATACCGTCAGCCTTATCACAGGTCACGGTAACTTTGTTGCCCGCAACGCTATCAACGGTACATTTGGCAGCAAATACTGCACCTGCACTTAACACAAAAGCCGCAACCATCATTGCTGTTACAATTTTTTTCACGGTAATCTCCTTAATAAAATGGATATCCAAAACCAAACATAACGCCTCATTCCAGCGAATAATCTAAGAAATACCAATGGGATTGTCAACAGCAATTCCTCTCCTGAAACGAGAGCGCAACAGAAGGCCAACATATTGAAATAGCGAAAAGTGTCCTGATCGATTCTAATAAACACAATTTCTCGCTCTTGTGGATTTCTCCCAGCACACCACGTGCCCTCAAACTAGTCTATGGAGTTTCAGTCGAGCTCTCCTTTTTGGTTACTGTCATCTCACACTTTTCGCAGTCAAAACCTAACGTATAATTGCCCGTATTATCGACGATGGCGAGAGGTTCGGCAGGTGGATCGCTCTTCATTTTCTTTTTGGGACACATGCCCAACTGTGCTTTTATGCAATACTTGGTCGTCATCAAAGTACAGTCTTTGACATCGCCTGCCCGAAGACTATTGATTTGTTTCACTCCATGATGCCGGTAAAAATCTACCGCTCTTTTATTGAGAATGTTGTCAGAAAAGTCAACCTCAGCGGTAGGCCATTGACAATCATTGGCTATGCGTCTTTTGGTCTCAACGGTGTACGATTTAAGCCTCATCTCCAGATGACCGAGAAAAGCTCTTCTACGGAGATCATTGAAAACAGCGGAGGGGAAAAAAAGCTCAGGGGATATTTTTATGGATACATCGCCTACTGAAAAAACCGTCCCACCGCTTTTTTTAAGCTGTTTGAGAGCAACGGGTTCGATGGTCACATTTTTTTTTGCCTTTTCCTTTGCGACTATGATTGTCGTTTTTGATACGAGTCCATCCTCGTCAATAATGTTCAGTTGCAACCCCTCAGCGATTTCCACCAATGTCATATGCACAACGATTTTGCGACAGAGTTCACTTTGCCCAAGGATTTTGTCAAAGTGTGTGTCGGAATTTCGAAACACTACGGCTCCTACAAAAAGATGCAACTGAGCCGCGCCATCTTTAGGGTATATTTTCCGCCCTTCAACACGATTCACTTTCATACCGACCAGTTCACTTTTCTGGTTGAAAAAGCAGAGCCCGTCACCATTGTGAACTGTTTCGCCTCCTTCAATCGTGAAACATCGTGCATCCACTGCCGCAACATGACCGAGTTCTTTCCCTATGGATTTAGGGCTCCGAAGCTCTCCCACCACATTTCTGCGCGTGTTGAGAAAGTAGTCGGTTTTCCCTCGACTAAACGACCTTGAAGGGTCCGGCGTAAATCCAAATTGGCATCGTCCTGACGACGCACGCGCCAGATTATCTTTCGAATCAATAATCGCATCAAGGGCCACACGGTAGGTTGCTGTAACATTTTTTACATAGTTCGCATCTTTCAGGCGACCTTCGATTTTAAACGAACATATTCCCGCATCAATAAGTGCGCCAAGATGACTCGACAAGTCCAGATCTTTAAGGCTGAGCAAAAACCGATCTTTTACCAGAATCAACCCATTTTTATCCTGCAAATTAAACTTATGACGGCAAAATTGGGCACACTGCCCTCTGTTTGCACTCCTTCCAGCCACAACTTCACTGATATAGCACTGCCCGCTATAGGAAACACAAAGCGCCCCGTGAACAAAAAACTCAAGGGGAACCGATGTTGCGGAACGGATTTCTTTTATCTGCGCAAGACTGAGCTCCCGGGCGAGAACGACTTGAGCAAACCCCACATTTTCGAGAAATTTGACCTTCTCCACTGTCCGGTTGTTCATCTGCGTCGAACTATGGAGGGGAATGGGGGGCAAGTCTGATTCTAACAGGCCAACATCTTGAAGAATAAGGGCATCAGCTCCAAGCCCGTACAATTGATGACACAGTGTTATTGCCTGGTCAAGTTCATGGTCATGGATAAGTGTATTGAGTGCTATATACACCTTCACGCGAAACCGATGGGCATAAGTCACCAGTTTTTCTATATCGGCAAGACTGTTGGAGGCAGCACCTCTGGCGCTAAAGAGAGGACCACCTGTATAGACAGCATCTGCACCATGATTAATGGCCGCAATGCCGCAGCCAGTATTTTTCGCAGGAGCCAGCAGTTCGATTTTTCGTGTCATCTAGAAAGAAGGAAGGGCATGTTGTTCCGCTGCTGTTGGAAATGGAGTTGGAGTTGGAGTTGGAGTTGGACGTTCAAGTTGTTAGCATTGGAAAAACAAGTTGTTCGGCGTTGCCCCATGTAGCTCCCTCATGGGGTTTAATCTCTGATGGTTACAGCACTGATTCGATATCTCTTTCAAGTAATCCATGCGGAGCAAATCCAGGATATTTTTTTACCACCTGGCCGTTCTTGTTTACGAGAAATGTTGTGGGGATAGCAACCACGCCACCAAAATTTTGGGTAGTCGCCCTGTCTGCCATTAGGACCTGGTAATTGATCTCCGCTTTTTTCACCAGCCGTGCCACAGCACCAGGTCCCCCTTCATCGACTGACATGGCAACAACGGCAAACCCCTGCCGGTGGAATTTTGCATGCAACTCTTTTAATGCGGGTATTTCCTGAAGACATGGCGGACACCAGCTGGCAAAAAAAGTGATCAGCATAGCTTTACCTCGATACGCCTCACTGGTAACGACGGAACCATCAACCGCTGTTGGCAGAGAAAAGGTCGGCATGGCAACAGCTCCCTGGCATTCCACGAAGAATGCAGACAGGCACAAAACGAGTACTATAACTCTTAACACATTGTTCATTTTATTTTTTCCGAATTGTTTTTCCAAAAAAATCCTGCAGCACAACGAACCAGTTCATTCCCAAGGTCAAAAAGACATTGACATCAAGGGGGGGGGCACTCCGGCACTCCCGATTTCCTTTCTGAAAGAGCCGCATCCCTTTTTTGCCGCAAGTGCGGAGTTGCGAAGCTCTCAGGCCTTGATATCAAGCACGCTCTGCATCATCTGATCAGCAGTCTGCAAGGTTTTGAGATTGGCGGTGTAACCAATTTTATTCAATAACATCTCTGGTATCTCTTGACCGAGATCAACATTCGACTGCTCAATCATGTTAGAACCCTCATCGGTCGATTCGACAACAGATGCTCCAAGAGCATTACCTTGCTCCAGGGTCGCCTTGACACCTTGGGGAGAAAGGGCGGATAGCACGACCCGATCTTTTTTGAATCCGCCGGTATTCATATTGGCAATGTTGTTTGCGTTATTCTCGGTTTTTGTCGCAAATGCCTGTAAACTAGACAAGGCGGACTGAATCCCGGCGATCATCATCTTTCTCCTTGTTGAATTGGAAATCAGACTGCATCTTAATATTTATTCTAGCAAGATGAGCACCAGATTACAAGACTACATGCCAAGGTAGGCCGTGAGGACCTCCCGGCTATCCTACCCTCGAAAACCGTTGCACCTTTACATTGTTCCGAGTAGATAGTTTTGCATGCATGGAACATCGTTCAAAGTCGAAGTGCTTATTATATCATCCATTCAATACCATTCATAATATACTATGGCCCCACGAATCTCCTTTCTGCCCCTCTTTTTCTGCTTACTTCTTCTACCGGCTGTCACGCTCGCTAATGTGGTTGACCGCACCGTTGCCGTTGTCAACGAGGACACCATCACCCTTTCCGAGGTAAACGAACTCGGCAATTCTTTTTTCCAAAAAGTCACTGAGCAAACCCCTGCAAATCAGTTGCCTGAGGCCTTGCAACACGTGCGCGAAGCCGTGATCGACAAATTGATCGACAAGAAGCTCCTGTTGCAGGAGGCAAAAAAACTTAATATCCGGGTGAGCGATGAAGACGTCGAAAGCGCCCTCCAACGCCTTCTCGCTAGCAACAAAACAACCATGGAACAATTCCGAAAGGAAATAGGCTCCATGGGAATGAACGAAAAGCAGTATCGGGAAGATTTACGGGAACAGATACTCAGCTCGAAACTGATTAACTATGAAATTCGCTCCAAGGTTGTCATTTCCGAAGATAAGATTAAAAATTATTACGATAACATCCAGAACACCGAAAAAATAACTGTGAGTGGAGATTATTACCTACTCCAGATAGGGTGTCTGTGGGGAGCCAAAGGTCGGGACGGTGCAAGTCCGACCAAGGCGGAGGCTAAAGCAAAAGCGGAAAAAGTTCGTAACCTCGCGATGAAGGGCGATGATTTCAAAACACTTGCAAAACAATATTCTGATCTTCCTTCAGCTGCCGATGGCGGGGACTTGGGGGTCTTTCAAAAAGATGAGATTGCCGCTTACATCCGAGATGCTGTCAACAACCTCAAGCCTGGCGAAGTAAGCCAGCTCGTTGAAACTGAAAATGGGTATCAATTCTTCCAACTCCTGGCGAACCAGGGCCAAAGCCAAGAAGGAAAGACAATCGACAAAGCCCCCTACGAGTCGGTGAGAGAAGAGATTCGTGAGAAACTTTCTCAGCAGGCAATGGAGATTCGATTTAAGGAGTGGATGAAATCTATCCGCGACAAGGCCTATATCAAAATTCTTTGAAGCGTTTCAAGCAACGCGCCCTAACCCTGCACCGCGGATTGCCCCCATTACGTTCCTTCATTGGGACAACGGTCCCTTCTCAAGAACAGTTCCTTGCCAGTAGAGGGCTGTGTAATTACTCTTCATGATAGTGAAAGAAAAATCATCTCTCCATGCCTCCGAACAGCACGTCATCGGTAGCCACTTACAGAAGCTTCGCCAAGAGAAATCGTTGCTGCTTGAAGATGTCAACCAGGCCACCAAGGTTTCCCTTGCAAACCTTCGCGCCATTGAAGCGATGGAGTACGAAAAACTCCCGGCAGACACCTTCACAAAGGGACAGATAGTACTCTACGCTAAATTCTTAGGGCTTGATGGCGTGCAGGTTGCCAAACAGTTCTTTATTGAACGGAATGGCGGCAAAGAGATTGGCGCCTTTCTCAAAAAACAACTGCCCAACCATTCTCTGACACCAAAACAATTGGCTGAGCCGACCCACATCTCTTCGGCGACCATCGCATGTCTGCTGCTGCTGCTCATAGTGTTCTCGTTTACCGGATTTTGCCTGTACACTTCATGGAACCCCTTTGCCTTCGTGACCAACCAAACGAAAAGCCTCTCCTCTTCGGTGATGAACACCTTTCATCCGGCCAATCCCGCTACCGGCAACCGGACCAACCCGAAAAACCTGAATTTGAACGCCCATTTTTTGAAAGATTCCCAGATCATGATTTCGTTGGACAACAAAGAATCGATCCGAAAGGTCTACAGCAAGGGAACCAACGCCCATTGGAAAGCCGAGAAGCAAATACACCTGGAATTTTCCCAGCCGGAGAGCGCCGACTTGCAATTAAACAACATGTCCTTGCCTTTCCCCCAGGGGGACGAAGGAAAATACATCCTCCAGATACCCGCTGCCCCCCCCCATGTCACTCCGTAGCACCTGCGGTCTTGTTTTAAAAATTTCCGAGCATGGTGAATCGGATAAACTGGTTACCGTCTACAGCAACGATTTAGGGCGTGTCACCGGTATCGCCAAAGGGGCGAAAAGAAGCAAACAACGGTTTGTCAACAAACTCGAAGAGTTTTCACATCTTCAAATTTTCTATCGTCCGCCCCGCGGATTGATGGGGTTGCTCTTTATAAGTGAAGCTGAACTGCTTTGCTCCCACCTGTCGATCAGAAAAGACTATCGACGTTATGTCGCCGCCATGTACATCAGCGAATTGATACTGCGCTTCACCCGCGACAACGACCCCGACCCCCGGCTCTATGCTCTGCTTAAATGGGCTTTCGCCTCGCTTGAGGCGGATGAGGCCCCACAAAAAATTGCAACACTTTTCCACCTCCAGCTTCTCACGGCAGCCGGCTATCGTCCAGAACTGAATCGATGCAGCAAATGCGAACTCCCTGTCAGCCCCGGACGTGCCTTTATATTTTTGCCGGGCAATGGTTCGCTGCTCTGCAGTTCTTGTCACCCCCGCCAAGGCGGCCCAGACTTGAACCGCCTCTCTATACAGACCCTGAAATTCCTCGCCCGCGCCCAGATCGCTGGCCTTGAACAGCTCAACCGGTTGCAGCTGTCTGGACAGACAACTACCGAAGCGTTGGAATCTCTCTACCACTACACCTTCCACCTCCTGCAACAAGACATCCATTCTTGGCCGATTATGCGGGCCCTCGACACCACACCCTCTCGTAAAAATCCGATGAGGGCCCATGCGCCGCAGAACACAGGCATCACCCCCAGAAGGAACCAATGAATAATATCGGATATGCTGCTTGACTGTCTGCGGGTTTTAATTTAATCATCACTCTTCTCATGACAGCGTCACCAAATCCCTGAATCGCAGGATGCTCTGCCAAAGGCGATACAAGGTGTCGGCGTCTTTCTGTTTTTTCATTTCCTTTTTTATTTTCCCTATGGTGTAGTTGAGGTTGTTCAAAATTATCTCATAGAGAAGTATGTATTGTTCAGTAATTTTCCGTCAGCCTCTCCTGGGAAAACTGTTTCCTTCCAGGGTATTGTTGATCATATTCAATATTTGCAACCTTTTTTATTCATTATGAATCGTTCCAGCCTGATCATCACTTTTCTCATGGGATGCCTCGCCGTATTACTCTGGCAGGTCGCTAATGCGCCCAACATGGAACCGCCTTGGCCCTCGAAAATTCAGGGATTTTCCTTCTCCCCCTTTCGGGAGGGGCAATCTCCCAGCAAGCATATCTACCCCTCTGTCGAGGAAATCGACAAAGACCTGGCGATCCTGGCCGGCGAGGTGCATGCCATCAGGGCCTACACCGTTGAAGACAATCTCGCCGAAATCCCCCGCCTCGCTGCAGCCCGAGGGCTGAATGTTGTTCTGGGCGCCTGGCTCACCAATGATCCGAAAGGGAACGAGGAAGAGATCACTAAACTGATCAAGGTGTATCGGGAAAACCACCGGAACATCATTCGGGTCCTTGTCGGCAACGAAGTGTTGCTTCGCACGGACCAAACTGTCGATCAAATGATCGCCTATCTTGACACTGTGAAAAAATCTGTCTGGGCACCAGTCAGCCTGGCAGAGCCTTGGCATATCTGGCTGAAATATCCTCAATTAGTTGAACATGTCGATTTTATTGCTGTGCACCTCCTTCCTTACTGGGAAGGTATCCCGGTCGATGAGGCCGTTGATTACTGCGTTATGCGCTATAACGAATTGAAAAAGGCTTATCCCGACAAAGAAATTGTCATCTCCGAAGTGGGCTGGCCCAGTGGCGGTCGGATCCGCCAGGGCGCGGTAGCCAGCCCGACCAATCAAGCCAAATTTCTGCGGCGTTTTCTCGCTGTCGCTGAAAAAAACAACTACACCTACTACATAATGGAGGCCTTTGACCAAATCTGGAAACGGGACTTAGAAGGTGAGGCGGGCAGTTTATGGGGAGTATACAATGACCAGAGGCAACCTAAATTCGAATTCACCCAGCCTGTCATCCGAATTCCGCAATGGCGCGAATTGGCAGCAATCAGTATCGCCCTGGCTGTCGTCATTCTGCTTCTTTTATTTAGAGACAGCAAAGGGTTGCTGGACCGCGGCCGCGGTTTTCTAGCCATCATCGCGTATGCCATCACCACCTTTGCCGTCTGGGTGGTATATGACTTTCAACGTCAGTACATGACCACCTCGACCCTTATTGTTGGCATAGTCCTACTTTTCGCCGCTACCGGTGCCATCCTCGTCATTCTGGCGGAGGCCCACGAGTGGGCTGAATCCCTGTGGATCAATAAATGGCGTCGTTTGCCGCAACCGGTGGAGGCGTTTGCCGACAATGCTCTGCCGATGGTCTCCATCCATGTGCCCGCCTACAATGAACCACCCGACATGATGATCCAGACGATCAATGCTCTGGCTGCACTGGATTATCCTAAATATGAAGTTCTGATCATCGACAACAACACCAAAGATCCAGCCGTCTGGGAACCGGTGGCGGCGTATTGTCAGACCTTGGGTCCGCGCTTTCGCTTTTTCCATGTCGATCCGCTTGCCGGCTTCAAAGCAGGCGCGCTGAATTTTGCCTTACGGGAAACAGCGCCAGAGGCGGGGATTGTTGCCGTCATTGACAGCGATTACCTAGTGGAACCTAACTGGCTCAGGGCCTTAGCCCCATATTTTGCCGACGAAAATATGGCGATTGTCCAGGCCCCTCAGGATTACCGGGATGGTGAGGAAAACGCCTTTAAAGCTATGTGCCTGGCTGAATACCGTGGTTTTTTCCAGATCGGCATGGTGACCCGTAACGAACGCAACGCCATCATTCAGCATGGCACCATGACCATGGTCCGGCGCAGTGTACTCGATGAAGTTGGCGGCTGGGCGGACTGGTGCATCACCGAGGATGCGGAACTCGGTCTCCGCATCTTTGAACACGGATATGCCGCCTGTTATGTTCCTCACAGCTTCGGCAAAGGTTTGATGCCCGACACCTTTCTTGATTATAAAAAACAGCGATTCCGCTGGGCCTACGGTTCCGTGCTCATTCTTCGCCATCACATGATGGCGATGCTCGGCCTGGAACCGACAAAGCTCACCCGTGGCCAGCGGTACCATTTCCTCGCCGGCTGGCTACCCTGGTTCGCCGATGGCATCAACATGCTGTTCAATCTTCTGGCACTGTGCTGGTCTTGCGGCATGATCATTTTCCCGGATTTTCTGTCGCCCCCCCATATTGTTTTTGCGTGCCTTCCGGTAGTTCTGTTTTTCTTTAAAAGCCTGAAGATGTTTTTCCTCTACCGCAGCAGGGTCATTGCCTCGCGTCGTCAAAGCATTGCGGCTGGCATTGCGGGTTTGGCGCTATCGCACACCATCGCCAGAGCCATGCTCACCGGATTCATCACCCGAGGTATCGGCTTTTTCCGTACGCCGAAAAAGGCACAGGCCAACGCCTTTTTCAAGGCCTTGGGAGATGCCCGTGAAGAATTTTTGTTCGCCCTTGCCCTCGGCCTTGCGATCACGGGTGTATTACTTCGAAAAGACGGCGACATGCTCGACATCCGGATCTGGTCACTGGTACTGGCAATTCAGGCTATACCGTACTCGGCGTCCGTCCTGGTTTCATTGATCAGTGGCCTTCCCCGGTTACCGGCAAAATTGATCGGTGCCATGGCACCATTGCAGGGAATAAAAAACGATTAACTGGAACGAATCAATTCAAGCAGTTCTTCAGCGCTGATCCTGGTGCTGACATCGGCACCTTCCAGCAGGGAATTGGCGAGATCGCGTTTTTCTTGATGCAGATGAACGATTTTCTCTTCAATGGTGTTGGCAGTAACAAGACGGTACACAGTGACTGGCCGTTTCTGACCGATCCGGTGCGCCCGATCGGCTGCCTGGTCTTCCACTGCAGGATTCCACCAGGGATCCATGTGAATGACATAATCGGCAGCGGTCAGGTTTAGCCCCAGCCCCCCAGCCTTGAGGCTTATGAGAAAGAGGTCCCCTTCCCCTGCCTGAAAACTTTCGACCTGTTGTTGCCGTTCCTTTATCGGCGTGGTTCCATCGAGGTATTTATAAACGACTCCCTGTTCATCGAGATACGCCCGAATAAGGGCGAGATGCCCGGTGAACTGGCTGAAGACCAGCGCTTTGTGCCCTCCTCCCAGCAACTCTTCCACCACTTCAGCGAAAACCTGCAACTTGCTGGAGGGAATTTCCACCTGCGCATTGACGAGCTTAGGATTACAACAGGCACGCCGCAGACGCATAATTTCTGCCAAAATTCGGAGATGGCGTCCTGTTTTTTCACTACTGCCTTCAATATTTTCGATAGCCTGCTGCCTCAGTGCCTCGTAAAACTGCATCTCTTCCGGCTGCATTTCCACCCGCAGGGTGATTTCCGTTCTTGGTGGCAATTCTTCCAGAACCTGTGACTTGATTCGGCGGAGCATAAAGGGCCGTATCAGTTTTTTCAGTGTTCTTCGTGCCTCTCTGTCATGATATTTCTCAATCGGGATGCCGAACCGGCGATTGAACTGCTTATAGGTTCCCAGAAGGCCGGGATTGATAAACGCAAAGAGGTTCCAGAGCTCCCCCAGATGATTTTCGATAGGAGTCCCCGTTGTCAGTAAGCGAAAACGCGCATCCAAGCGCATGGCGGCCTTCGACCGTTTGGTCGCCGCATTCTTGATGGCCTGTGCCTCATCCAGAACTATCGATTGCCAGCTGACTTGTGCCAACAGTTCGATCTCCTGCTGCAACAGAGTGTAACTGGTAACAAGCAAGTCGAAATTACCCAGGGATGAGACAATTTCATCCCGGTTCAATTCGGAAAACATATGAAAATTCAGGGTGGGCGCAAATCGATTGATCTCCGTCTCCCAGTTCATGCAAACTGAAGTAGGAGCGACCACCAGGGTGGGACCGAGATGAGCAAAACTGAGGATAACGGTAATGGCCTGCAAAGTTTTACCAAGCCCCATGTCATCAGCCAGACAGGCGCCGACCCCGAGATGGGCCAATCGGCTCATCCAGACGAATCCTTCTTTCTGATAGTCACGCAGTTCGGCCTTAAGAGTTGATGGCACCTTCGGCGTCAACTCCTGGGCCGCAGAAATCGCTTGCAACCGCTGTCTCCAGCCCTTATCCGCAGTGGTTTGCGCCTGATGAGTTAATTCTTCAAGGGCAATAGCGGCCAAGGGATGGATCTTCACCTCATTTTCGCTGCCCGATTGACTATTGCCATAGAGGATAAGCTCTTCCAGCCGGTTGCGAAATTCCTGGGTCAAGGCCAAAAATTGTCCGTCCCCCATGGGAATGAAACGACTTCGAGTTTCCCGAACCTTATCAAGCAAGGTTTTGAGTTCCATGACCTCGTCCTGATCGATCTCCAACTGCCCCGACAGCGCAAACCAGTCCTGTTGGCTGGTACGAATATTAAGGTTCAGTTGATTTACCCCAGCCTGTCGGCGCACCGCGAGTTTTTCGCCCTCCGGCCACTCAAGAATGACCCGGTCTTTGACCCCTTCAATTTCCAGGAGAACTTGCAAGCACTCTTCCGGGTCGAGCAGGTGCCATTCCCGTTTGTTCTCCTGCTCTAAATCAATAGCAAGATCCAGCATGGGGCAACTTTCTTCGATTTCCCGTGCCTTTTCCTCCTCGAGCCGCAGATTTCTACGCGTACGCAACCGCCTGCCGTTTACCTCGGCCATGAGATTCGCCACCCCAACGCCAGGCTTCAAGTAGGGTCCTCCCTGAGAAAAGGGCCGGACAAACAATTCGATTCTAAAACCGCTGCCATAGGGAAGGATATGGATATGGATGGTAGAGTCGCTGTCAACGAGATCAGCCGGCAATCCTTCGCCAGGCACCTCAATCGCCGAGTGCACCGTCATAAAGGAAGCAATATTGCCAATGGCGTTCAACACCTGCCGACTAGCGGCAAGGGGGACATGCAAACCATCGCGTCCGGTGATTTCGGCAACTTTTTTGTGATCCTCAGTAATCCGGATAATCCGAAAACGGGTAGGCGTTTCCGCCCAGACAGCGACGGTATCTTCGCCAATATCCTGACAGAAATGAATAAAAAGTGACTCACCCTTGCGCTCGACCATGAGTTCCGGTTCACCGGCAACGATTTCAACGGGAGTCTTTGGTGAACGCCGGAGAAAAACCAGGGGATGCCCAATCAGGGCAGGAAGAGCTTTACTAGCTTCAAAAGCGTACAGTCCGGTATTTTCCCCCTCTTCCTCAAGCTGATACAAGGCGGAGCATATCAAGCGATCTTGATCGGTCAGATAATCGAGTTCTTTATCTAAGAGGAGCCGATTAAAAGCAAGCGTTCGCCCCTTGGTCCAGGTTCCCGCCGACGCCTTTTTTTGCTCTTTTGGGATCAATTCCAGGGTACCGTTAACATAATCAACCAGCCAGCAAAGCCTCGTCGACCGTTCTGGTTCCCTGATCCTGCTTGTCACCTCGATAAGATCTTGCAGGCTCTGCTTCCAGGAAGCATGTGGGGCAATAATATGCGTCAGATACCGGCAGTTCAACTGCTCCCCCAGAACCTGCGCATTTTTTTTCATTTCCTCTTGACTGCTGTCAAGGGTGGTCAACAACTCAGCCGATTCCATGGCGACCCAAAGATAGCTATTGTTCCGGGCCTGTTCATATAGCTTCTGCAATATTTCCTGAAAATCCGACGGGATTTCTACTCCCATCCAATAGAGTGATAGGATTGCAACCAAAGAGGTCAGACTCCGTTCATCGGCAAACAAATCCTCGGTAAGCGCCAACATGTCGGGCATGACGTCTTCAGGCGAGCAAATAACCGCACCAAGAAAACGAAAAGGCACTTCCTCGGGACAGCCATTACACCGTTTCAAAACAGTGGTGATTGCCTCACGTATCCGATCACGATCCCCTTCCATATCCCTGGCAAGCAGGGCAAAAATGCAGAATAATCCGGTAATACCGAAAAAAAAGCAGGGTTCTGAACCTGCATACTGCTGTAACTGCTTCAAGTCTTCGGCATAGAGACGAAAAGCTTGCTCCATATCTCCGCCGAGAAATGCTACAGAACCCGCAAAACCTGAACCTGAAAAGGATTCACTATGACGGTCGAGTAGCCGGCGCAGATCATCCAGACGCCCCTGGAGCAGATAACTGCTGGCAAGGATTCGGCGAAAGGGAACACGTTCGTCCGCCGGCACGGTCAGAGCTTGTTCATCCTCAAGATAGGCAAGTATAGCCGGAAAATGTTGCAACCTCTCCAGCGAATACCGAACCACATAATCCAAGAGATAGAACTGGAGGGAACCAGGCAGACCCCCAAACCATAGGGGATCAAAGGCGTGGGCTGCCACAAGAACGGCAGGCGGATCGGCATTGAGATACCGGCGGCAGCCTCCTTCAATGAAGGTCGAGGCCTCATCAATCTTGTCAAAATCGTGATTATAGACACCTATCCGAAATTGCCGCATCGCCCGCCAGCATCGGGTGGGCCATTTGCCATGCGTATAATCGAAGGGTGCAGCTTTTTCGACAAAAGAGGCCAACGGAGAAAAACGATTGAGGGTGACAGCTTGACGGGTCAGGAGCTCTGCTAGAATCGGCGGACACTGATTTTTCCCATTTAAGAACCCCTTACGCCGGAGGCGGGAAACCATTTCGCCAATTTCTTCAGCTCCGGGCCGGCGGTCGCCAAGCAGGGCAACATCAATCGAAGCTAAACATCTCGCCAGAAAACTGGTAGAGACAGGTTCATAAATGATGGAGATCATCTGCAGCAGCAGTTGCTCGAGCCCGGGAAGGGCAGAGACTTCTGGGAGACCTTTGATATCCCGAGATACGGCGGTCGATGATTCCGATGGATAAGAATCAGATAATTCTTTCAAAATAGCGATTGTATCCCTGCCATTACGCTTGTTTTTCTTGAGTAACGGACAGAGTTGACCCTAGCATGAAAATCAAACAGGCAAACCCTCTCAGTCGCCCGGTGGCACCACTGATCCATATGTTGACAATCTGTCCGCGTTCTTGATTCGCCAAGGTACGGAGAGTAGTGAGATGAAAAAAACTGCGCCTAGATGTCACTGCAGCATCTGCGCGTTAGTCCAAATCTTCGCCTCTTTTCTCAACTGACCGAGCCAGTCAGCGAGCAATTTATTTTTCTGTACGGCAAGCAACTGCTGCTCGAGATTCCGGCGCTTGTCGGTATCCATCACTTCCTTGCTCTGGCGGGAGTCAATAATCTGATAGACATAAAAGGAGGTATCCACCGCGATCACTTTCTCAGGAAATGACGCCCGGCCGACATGCGCAAAGGCGTCCTGCCTTACCTGATCGGGAATGGAGCCCGATGGTCCGACCCGTTGCATATAATCCGATTCTTTTCGTTCCAGTTGAATCGGCCAGTTTTGCTTCTCCTGAATCGCTTTCAACGAATTATCCGCTGCGGCGCTTGCCAGGTCAACACTCTTGAATTTTTTGAAATCAACGATGGCCCGTTCACGCACAGCAGCCAATTCAGGCACTACTGATTCTTTGGCGTCATCGACAAAGATAATCGCATAACCGGTTCCGGTTTCGACAATGGAACTTAACTCACCTTTTTTTAATCCGAAAGCGGCTTGCAAGAAAGCATGATCACGCGCCACCTTGTCCTCGGGCGGATTGTTTTGCGCGAAAAATTCCGTTCGGCTCACTGGGATGCCGCTCTTTGCGCTGTACTTGGCAAGACTGCCCGCCCGAATGATATCCTCGTAGGCAGTTGAGGCTCTTTTAAAGGTGATTGCTTTCACTCCCTGTTTCTCCAACTCCTTTCGAATCGCCCCCCTGACTTCCTCAAAGGATTGGGTCTTTTCAGGCTTAATCTCTTCAATTTTAATTATATGGTAGCCAAAAGGAGTTTCAACCAAGCCGCTGACCTCACCCTGCTTCAGAGAGAAGACGGAATCCTCAAAGGGCTGCACCATTTTACCTCGGCTGAAAAATCCCAGGTCTCCCCCGTTGCTTTTAGACGAATCTTCTGAATATTTGCTGGCCAATTTAGCAAAATCGGTTCCATTTTTGACCAGGGACAGCACTTTTTCCGCTTCCGCTTTTTTGGCAGCCTTGAGTTCCGGCGATTCTTCGGCTGTTACTCGAAAAAGAATATGCCGCGCCCGCCGCTGCTCTGGAGCGTTGTACTTGCTGAGATTCTCCTGGTAATATTGCTGTACAGCCTCATCACTCACCACTACTTGCTTTAAATCGTCGTCATAGTTAAAAGAAAGATATTGTAGTTTGCTTTGAGGCGGGGATTTATAATTCAGCTTGGCAGTTTCGTACCAGGTTTCCAGTTCATCCGCGACCACCTTCACCTGAGACGTGTAGTCTTCACTACGAAATACCGTATAGGCAAGTTTGATTTCCTGGTCGGCATAATTGATCCAGCTCTGCACCTCTTTCCCGGAAATGTCGGCAAAAGACCCAAGGGCTTCAACCACCCGGGTGACAAGTAAATCATTTTGGATTCCGCTCTCAAAAACCGTCGGCGATAATCGATTGCGCTCGAGTACCGCCTTATAATTTGACAGATCAAACCGGCCATTGTTGGTAAAAACGGGCATCTCCTGTATTTTCTTCTGAGTGGCCTCTTTACTGACCATTACTCCTATTTTTTCAGCACCTTGCAACAACAGCACTGACTGAATCAGTTGATTAAGCACCTGTTTCTTTAAACCAATGCTGTCAAGAAAACCCGGCGGCATCTGCCCCCCAAACTGCTGTTTGTAGCTTTCGACAGCCCGTTCGTAACTTTGCTGAAATTCACGGTAGGCAATCTCCTTGCCATTAACGACAGCTATTGCAGTTGAATCACTTTTGAGTTTGGAGCCCGCACCCCAGAAAACAAAGACCACGGCGATCACCACCACAATTGCCTGAATAATGACCGATTGGGCATTTTTCCTTAAAATATTCAACATGATACACACAGCCCCCTCTACAGTCTTGACAACATGCCGCTTCACTCGAAGCAGGCATTATGTTCAATTTCCCAACAAGTTACCAGGGAAAAATGAATTCAGGCCATTTCTAAGAATTTGAGATGCCACTATTAAAAAAAACAGGGTGTTTGCTTGACAAAGCCCCCCCCCTATAGTAAGAAATTGGTGATTTTTTAGATTAGGATTTCATTACTCATCCATAATAAACATTTTGGCCTAGGAGGAACACATGGCAAGTATTGAGCACAAAGGAAAAAGCTACGAGGTGGACGAAGACGGCTTCCTGTTGAAAGGTGCAGAAGAGTGGGACGACAACTGGGTTGACTACGTAAAAAGTGTTGAAGGCATCGTAGATTTCACCGATGAACACCAGAAGGTTATCGATGCACTGCAGGAGTACTACAAGAAAAACGGTATCGCTCCCATGGTTCGTATCCTTTCCAAAACCACCGGTTTCCCGCTGAAACGCATCTATGAGCTATTCCCCTCAGGACCCGGCAAAGGTGCTTGTAAAATGGCTGGACTGCCAAAACCCACCGGTTGCGTCTGAGCCATCACGTTTAATCACCTGAATTACAAAGAAGGCTGCCCCTCAAGGCAGCCTTCTTTTTTGCCTTCATCCCATCGAACAAGAACGAGTCTACAGAAGTTATCTCGTCCGACCAACAGGTCTAAAAAGACATTTCTAAAAAGTGGGCATGAAAACGGGTTAAATCCGCACCGCATATTCCGCAAATAAACTTTACTTCTCCAAAAATTTCGGTCGTATTTTCTTCAGGCGTAAACGAACCATCACTATTTTGTAGATAATGTGTCGTAACCTGAACGTTTTCTGCAATTTCGACAAACTTTACGTTATTACCGCACTGTTGACATCCAAGGCGCCCTACGGGCTCCCCAGAGGGGATGTGGACTTTCTTCATAATCTGACCAAATAAGAAAATTGCGTTTACCGGAGTTTACAGCCTCAGCAAGGCTGGCAGAAAAAAATAAAATCACCTCTTGCAAAAGGACTATCGTATAGAAAAAGGGCCAGTCTCTCCCAGCGGTGACTCTTCATTGGATTCGACTCGGGTCACTTGGGAAAAAGGGGAACCGATTGCCAGCCATGAAAGGAGAAGGCCCGTTTGGGCCTCCGTTCCTTCGAACAGCACTTCTACGGTTCCATCGGATAGATTCCTGACCCAACCGGAGAGCCCCAACCGCACAGCCTCCCGCCTTGTATATTCCCGGAAAGCAACACCCTGCACGCGGCCATACACTCTTGCGTATATTCGTTTGATTCGTTTATGGTCCATTATGATGCGCTTTGAGAAATCAATGCTAAAAAATTCTCTTCCGACAAGATAACGAGGCCTAACTCTTCAGCCTTTTTCTTCTTTCCTCCCGCTTTTTCCCCCACCACAACGTCCGTAACCCGATGACTGATACTGGAGGCGACCTGCCCGCCGCGCATCTTCACCAGTTGCTTGGCCTCCTCTCTGGATAAGGTGAGCAAGGTGCCGGTGAAGAGAAAAACCCTATCAGTAAGAAGCTGTTTTTTCACCATCAGAGGTTGGATGCTGAGCCCTGCCTGAAAGAGTTGCTCAACCATCTGCTGGACACCAGGGATCCTAAAATATTCAACCAAATTTTTCGCGGTTTGTTCTCCGATACCCTCTATCTGCAGAAGTTGTTTCTCATCCGCAGCCATCAGCTGGCCCAGGTCGGCAAAATGTCCCGCCAGCAGTCCTGCGGTTACCTCGCCCACATTGGAGATACCCAGGGCGCTGATGAACTGAGCCAAAGGCATTGTTTTTCGTTTTTCAATGGCTTCAATGATATTGTTCGCGGATTTTTTACCCCAGCCCTCGAGAGCGGCGAGTTTTTCAGCATTGAGCCGAAAAAAGTCGGGAATATCACGAATGAGCCCCTCGCGAATCAGCTGTTCGACATTCTTAACCCCCAACCCTTCCAAATCCAGCCCATTTTTTCCGGCAAAATAAATCAGCTTCTGCAGGTGTTGAGCCGGACAATAAGGATTGGTACAGCGAATCGCCTTTTCGAGCTGGTTGCTACTTTTAAGCACTAGACGTTGCAACTGCTGACCGCACTCCGGGCATACGGCGGGAAACACAATCTGCCGCTCCTGACCATTACGGCTGCTCGGGATGGCCTTGACAATTTCAGGAATAACGTCGCCGGCACGCTGGACCAACACTGTATCGTACAGATGCAGATCTTTTCTTATGATTTCATCATGATTGTGCAAGGTCGCCCGTTTGACTACAACGCCATCGATTTCGATCGGTTTCAGAATAGCCACCGGCGTCACCACCCCTGTCCTTCCCACCTGAAATTCAACGGCCTCGATGACTGTGGTTGCCTGAGTTGCCGGGAACTTCCAGGCAACGGCCCAGCGCGGCGCTCTGGCAGTGGCCCCCAAACGTTGCTGCAGCGCAAAATCATCGACCTTGACCACCATGCCATCGATCTCATAAGCTAGATCTTGACGCGCCTGCAATAACCGCTGATATTGCGCCTCTACTTCCTGTGAAGAGACACAGATTTGGATCAAGGGATTGGTCGGGAAACCGAGTCGGGAAAGGAAATGAAAAACCTCCTCTTGGCCTGAAACTGGAAGAGCGTTGGTGTCTCCGAGGCCATAAACAAAAAAATCAAGCCCCCGCCGAGCTGTTACCCTTGAATCCAACTGACGAAGTGAACCGGCAGCAGCATTGCGGGGATTAGCAAAAAGCGCCTCACCCTTTTCCTCTCGCAGCCGATTGAGGAGGTGAAATCCTTTTTTTGACAGGAACACCTCCCCCCTGACATTCAGTTCTTCTGGTATCACCACTCCTGCTCTTTCTTGAAGACGCAGAGGAATGGCCTGCACGGTTTTCAGCTGCGTCGTGATGTCTTCACCAACAAAACCATCACCCCGGGTAGAGCCAACACTGAGAATACCTTGGCGGTACACCAGTTCCACAGCCAAGCCATCCAACTTCGGCTCGGTCATGAAGCGGAGGGGCTGATCAATCCTGAGATACCGCCGCAATTTGTCCTCAAAGGAGAAAAACTCAGCAACAAAGAAAATATTATCAAGGCTGAGCATGGGATAAGCATGCCTCACATTCGCAAAAGATGGCACGGCCTCACCACCAACGCGATGACTTGGGGAATCCTCGGGAACAAGATCGGGATACTCCGCCTCAAGGGCCAGGAGTTCCTGGAACAAGGCATCATATTCGCCATCGGAAACAACCGGGTCATCCAGCACATAATAGCGATGCGCGTGAAATTGTATTTGTTTCCGCAGGTTCTCCAGGAGCTCAGCCACCTCTTTATCCATAGAGCTACATATCCTCGAGCAACACACCACCCTTGGCGATATTCTCCCGAATCTCCTCATCAATAAAAATCAGGATCGATTCTTTCGGTTTGTTCGCCGCTTCGGCAATGACATCAGTGACGCCTTTGGCAATTTTCTCTTTCTGCTGTTTGGTCAGCTTGCCGGCAACACGAATACTGACATAGGGCATAATGATTTCCTCCACTGGATATATTTAAACCTTATTGCACCTGAAAACGTCTCTCCATTGGCAGACCTCTCCCTATGAAAAGTATTCACGGGGGGCTTTTGGCCCACACTTTTTTGGTAAGCATGGACAAGCAACCATGGTGCCTTTTTACAAGACAAACACTTTCAACACAGGTAAAAACATATCAGAAATTTGCTTTTAAGTCGATCAGGTTTAACCAAGGAAATGCAAAGTTCATACCCTGAAACGGGAGGAGCAAACATGCATGTTATAGTGACCGGGGGTGCCGGCTATATCGGCAGCCACACCTGCCTCGAACTGTTGAATGCAGGAGATCAAGTTACCGTTATTGATAATCTCTGCAATTCAAGCCGAGAATCGATCAAACGGGTGGAAGAGTTGACCGGCAAATCCATCGATTTTTTCGAGGTTGATTTACTTGATAAAGACAATCTGCAGAAGGTCTTTACTCAAGCCCAGGAGGTGGAAGCGGTCATCCATTTTGCCGGTTTGAAGGCGGTTGGCGAATCCGTTCAATGCCCACTCCTCTATTATCAGAATAATCTGTCTTCGACCCTGAATCTTTGTCAGGTCATGCAGGAGCAGGGCGTGAAGAACATTGTTTTTTCTTCGTCGGCTACTGTATATGGCGATCCGGCCACCGTGCCCATTAAGGAGACCTTCCCCCTTTCCTGCACCAACCCCTACGGCCGCACCAAACTGATGTCCGAAGATATCCTGCGGGATCTTCACTTGGCCGACCCTCAGTGGAATGTTGTCTTGCTCCGGTATTTTAACCCAGTAGGTGCTCATAAGAGCGGGCAGATAGGGGAAGACCCCAATGGAATCCCCAACAATCTCGTGCCGTACATCGCCCAGGTAGCAATAGGCACATTGAAGCAACTCTCAGTCTTCGGCGACGATTACCCCACGGCAGACGGAACCGGCGTGCGCGACTACATCCATGTCGTCGACCTGGCAATCGGCCACCTGCGGGCACTGGAAAAACTCAAGGAACATCCAGGGGTCGTTACCTATAATCTGGGGACGGGACAGGGAATTTCGGTCCTCGATATGGTCAAAGCCTTTGCAACGGCCAGCGGCAAACAGATACCGTACCGCATTACGGGCCGCAGGACCGGGGACATAGCACAGTGCTATGCTGACCCCACCCTCGCCCAGAAAGAACTTGGGTGGAAGGCCGCTTATGGCATCCAGGAAATGTGCGAGGATACTTGGCGCTGGCAATCGGCTAACCCAGAAGGGTATAAATAAATAAAGCTCTAGAAAACACAGGCAAAAGCAGTGGCTTCCTAAAGCTTAAATTATTATAGTCTATTGCTTATTGACAACTCAGTCCAGATGACAATTTACCACATTAAACCAGCAATGAAAGGAACCAAATTATTTCGATGACCGAGGACACCCTCTATTCCACAGGCGTGATCGAAGGGGATTTTGCCTTTAATGATCGGGTAGCGGAAGTCTTTGATGATATGCTCAATCGATCCGTCCCCTATTACCATTCGGTGATCGAAGGGATGGCACAGTTGATCGCCTGCAGGTTACCAGCGGGCTCAACACTCTATGATCTGGGTTGCTCCACCGGCACGACACTGCTGGAACTGGCGAGACGACTACCCGCCATGAATTTTCATTATATCGGGATAGACAACGCGCCGGCCATGCTGGCAAACGCGCGCAGAAAAAGTGCCATGTACAGCAAAACCACTGTTCTTCAGTTCCGGCACGACAATATCACCAGTTGTGCCCTCCCGGACGCTGCTGGAATTATCTGCAACTACACCCTGCAGTTTCTTCGCCCCATGACACGGCAGGCCTTTGTCAAAAGACTCTACGACGCGCTTCCCGAAGGTGGCGTTTTATTTCTTAGCGAGAAAACCATCTCCCATGCCCGCCGACTCAATAGAGATTTTATAGATATCTATCATGCGTTTAAAAAACAGCAGGGGTATTCTGAGCTTGAGATCGCTGCCAAACGCGAAGCCCTGGAGAACATCCTGATTCCCTTTTCCCTGCAAGAAAACATTGCCTTGCTCCAGGATGCAGGGTTTGAAGAAATCGAAACCTTCTTCAAATGGTTCAACTTCACCGCTCTTGTTGCCCTTAAGCGATAGTAACATGCAACTGTTTCAACGGTTTCCCGGAGCCAATATCGATCAACTCCAACGCCTTCTTGAAGAAAAATCCCATTGGATCAACCAGGAGAAAAAAGGGTTTTCCCGGTACCGCAACCTGCTGCAGTCCGTGCGACATCTGCGCGCCTCATCCTGCGACTTCTCTGGTGACGTGGTAAAAATCGGGACGGCTGCAGATCTGGAGCCAGCCGATCGTTTATTGATCGACAAAGTGCTTCGCGGATTCATGCCCTGGCGAAAAGGGCCATTTTCGATATTTGGAATCGATATCGACGCCGAATGGCGAAGCGAAAAAAAATGGAATCGCATCATTCCAAAATTGCCGAAAATTTCTGGAAAGATCGTCGCCGATATTGGCTGCAATAATGGATATTATATGTTTCGCATGGTCGATTATCAGCCAGATTTTGTTCTGGGATTCGAGCCCTATGTCCAGCATCATTATGCCTTCAACACCCTCAATACCTTTGCCGGACAACCCAGCCTTCAGACGGAGCTGCTCGGTATCGAGCATCTCAATTTGTTTCCTGAATGTTTTGATGTCATTTTCTGCCTCGGGATCCTCTACCATCGACCTTCGCCGTTGGAAGCCCTGCGAGACCTCCATAGCGCGCTCAAACCGGGGGGATCGCTGATAGTAGAATCCCAGGCCATTCCGGGAACCGAACCTGTAGCCCTGTTTCCTGAGCACACCTACGCCAAGGTTCCGGGCACCTGGTTCGTCCCTACGGCTGCCTGCCTGCATAACTGGATAACACGAACAGGATTCCATGCCGTGGACTTTTTTTGTGATCACGCCATGAGCAGTGAGGAGCAACGAAGAACCTCCTGGATGACCTTTGAATCCTATGAAGATTTCATTGACAAGCATAACCCTTCGCTTACTATAGAGGGATATCCAGCTCCCCGCAGGGTATTCTTCAAAGCAACAAAATAACTGTCCCGGTAACCTCTTATATTGAACAGTATCTCCGGCTGTAGCCCGCAGCCTTATAATCTCATAACGAAGGAATCAAGGCGAGTTGATTATGAATGCAAACGACTGCACATTGTACCATGGCGGCCTCAAAGGAGCAGAATCTGTTTTTGGTGAGAATGCCGAAAAATACGGCGCCCATGAGGTGATTTTTACTTTTGAGGGCCATCGCCTTAACCGCGAACGCAATCCAGTCATGCTGAGTGAAGAAGAATTGCAGCGGGGAGATATCAGCATGGAACTTGCTTCCAGAATGATGAACCGCACCTACTACGAGACCGAAAAAATCCGCAGGGTCCTGCAAACGATCTTTCACATGGTTAACAAAGGCCACCAGGTCTTTGTCGTCGGTTCTATTCTGGATGACAACTCTGTGAAAGGGGGTACGGGCTGGGCAGTGGAACTCGCCAAATTATTCAACCGGCCCCTACATGTCTACGACCAGAACCGCACCCAGTGGTTCACCTGGAAGGACGGGGAATGGAAAGAGGATGCCCCAAAGATCTGCTTCAGCACCTTTGTCGGTTCGGGAACACGATATCTCAGCGACGACGGCATATCGGCTATCGCCCAACTGTTTGCCGACAGCTACGGGAAATAAACAGCCCGCACCCCGGACTCCCCCCAAAAAAAAAGAACCATACCATTGCGATTTCAAATCGATTTATCATTGATTTCCAAATCGCAATGGTCTGACCAAGATCCACCGCTTAGCACACTTTGGATCCGTGGGTGGCGGAGGGTTATTTGCCTATGCAGAACTGGCTAAAAACGGCCTCCAATACCTCGTCTGGTGTCGTTATCCCTGTAATATCACCTAAATAGTCAAGCGCCAACTGAATTTCAACAGCCAGAAGATCAACCGGGGCGCCTGAGAGCATCGCTTGCTCAAATTGACGGCAGGCAAAAAGCGTTTTTTTCAAAACAGAACGATGCCGGGCATTGGGTGCATAAGTCATCTGTTCGAAGATTGCACCTCCATCGGCAATGATAGCTCGGTAAATACCCTCCTGAAGCTCATCAATCCCTTCCAGGTTTTTGGCCGATATGGTGATGACCTTTTCTTCCCCAAACTCCCCGGACACCTCCCTCAGTTGATGGGTTGTAACGAGATCCCGTTTGTTGATGACAATCAAATGGTTCTTGTCCCGAATAGTGAGATACAACTCCCGATCACGAGCACTCACTCCGGCGAGTGCATCCACAAGAAACAGCACGACATCCGCTTCTCTCAGTTTTTGCCGCGCCCGGTCAATTCCCATGGCCTCCACCGGATCCTCTTGCATCCTGATCCCTGCAGTGTCGACAAGGTGCACTGGAATCCCCCGAAGGGAGATTTGTTCCTCGATCGTATCCCTTGTTGTTCCCGGGAGAGCATTCACCAAAGCCCTTTCCTCCCGCAAAAGAGCGTTTAATAGACTTGATTTGCCTACATTCGGTTGTCCGGCGATAACGACCTTGACTCCCTCCCGGACGATTTTACCTTGTTCAGACGTGGCAATCAGTCGCTCCAAGGGTACAATAATCAGGGTTTGCAACTGTTTATCGATATGAAATCCGTCAAAAATTTCAACATCATCATCCGGGAAATCAATAGCCACTTCCAGTAATGCCAGAATAGTGATCAATTCCTTACGAATGTTTTCTAGAATTTTGAACAGTTCTCCCTGTAATTGACTCACAGCCAATCGAGCGCTTTTCTCGGTTTGCGCCTGCAGCAGATCAAGAACCGCCTCGGCTTGGGTCAGATCGATCCGACCGGCGAGAAAAGCCCGTTTGGTAAATTCACCGTTTTCGGCAGATCGGGCTCCGAGTTCAAAAATATTCCGCAAAATTTCCTGAAGGACAAGGTACGATCCGTGACACTGGAATTCAACGATATCCTCACGGGTATATGTGTAGGGGGCGCGCATGTAGACCGCTAACGCCTCGTCCAAAACTTGTCCGTCTCGGGCGGCGATCACCGTGCCATAATAGAGTTTGTGACTTGTGAAATGCGTGCGGGGTTTATGGGGAACAAAGAGTTTTCGCAGCAAAGGAAGGGCCTCTGGACCTGATATCCGGATAATACCGACCCCTCCCATGCCGGGTGCTGTGGCAATGGCCGCAATAGTATCAGTCGCCGGATGGACGGCCACCTTGCCCTCCTCGCCGCTTTCTCGAAACCGGACGACGGCTCTTACCAGGCTTATAAATCAAGACTTTTTTAAATAATCCCTCGCCCACTGAACGACTGCGCACGCCTTTGTCTTCCTGCAATACCATATGAACAACCCGGCGCTCCGAAGGGTTAAGTGCTAGAATGGCCTGCGTCTTACCATCAGCCTTCACCAATTCCGCCAATTCAACGGCCCGTACCTTGAGCTCTTCTGTTCTTCTTTCGCGAAAATCGCCGGCATTCAAGGCAAGCATGACTCGATCGGGCAGGTGGCGAGAAACCATCTTGCGGAGTAAATATTGCAAACTGTCCAGAATTCTTCCTTCCGGACCGACAATCTGTCCCTCATACGGTCCCGAAATGTTGCATTGCACGGTATTCTGCTCAAAAACAACTTGGACATCGGAGGGCAACCCCATCAACGTTAAAAGTTGATGTAAATCTGCTTGGATAGCTGCAAGATTTTCAGTTGTTGGAGGTTCAAGCGGCAACTCCTCCTCAAAGTCTTCTGTCTCAGTCTCCCGCTGCTCGTTAGCTGGTTCGCTTCTCGGAAACTGCTCCTCTACCACGGTAGCGGGGAGCATCTCCTGCACAGCGACCACCCTTTGCCCCCCGTCAAATTCAGAGGGAACAATCGCAGCGGTGCTCGCACTATTCTCTTTCAACTCGGGGGTGAAGGAACTACCGGATTCGGATTCAGATTGCGCAACTGGTGCTGCAAGCTTTCGTTGCACACGGATATGCGCTTTTTTCTTGCAGAGACCGAAGATACCGGCCGATCCTGTCTCTAAAACTTCTATATCTAAATCCTCCCGTGAAGCGCCAAGGTCTTTGCATGCCTGTTCTATAACTTCAGAAATATCGTTACCGTAAAAGTCTTTTCCTTTTGCCATGATAAACCTTCTCTGCGTCAGAGGTTCAGGCCTTGTTCTGCCGATTTATAAGCTGCTGCTGAAGAATGGAAAGCAGGTTATTGATAAACCAGTACAGCACCAGACCTGATGCAAAATTAATGAACATGAATGTGAAAATAACAGGGAGAAATTGCATGATCCGTGCCTGTGCCGGATCAGCGGTGGTGGGGGACATCTTCTGTTGCAAATACATTGAAGCGCCCATCAGCAGGGTGAGGATCGGGATGCCATGCAGATAAGGAATATCCACACCTATCCCAAGCCGATCGGGGGCGGACAGGTCGTTGATCCACAGCATAAAAGGTGCGTGGCGCAGTTCGATAGCTGCCATCAACACCCGATACAGAGCAAAAAAGAACGGGATCTGAATCAGCATCGGCAAGCAACCACCGACCGGGTTGACTTTATAGGTCTTGTACAGACCCATCATCTCCTGATTCATCTTTGCCGGATCGTTTTTAAATTTTTCCTTTAATTTAGAGATCTTAGGCTGCAACTTCTGCATGTTCTTCATCGACTTCATACCCTTTTGGGTAATAGGCCAGAAGGTCAGTTTAATCAGCACGGTCACCAGAATAATGGCGATACCGTAATTACCGATATACTGATAGAAAAAATTGAGCAACCAGAGCATAGGCTTTGCCAAGACATCGAACCAGCCATAATTCACAGCCTGGTCAAGATCATGTCCTGCTGTCTGTAGGATCTGCAATTTCTTGGGCCCGAAATACATGGTGTACGCGAAAGACTTAGCCCCATGGGCAGGTAGGGTCTGGGCACCTTCCGCAATAACAGTCCTCGCCTGCTGCTCTGATCCTTGCACGGTAACAGTATTGGCGTTACCTGTTGTCGGGACCACAGAAGTCATAAAATAGTTATCAACATACCCAGCCCAACTCACCTTCCCTTGCAGTACCACCGGCCCATCGGTCAGTTTCTTTGCCTTGGTTTCCACCAGCGCCCCATTAACATAGGCTGTCGGGCCTGCAAATAAATTCTTGCTGGAATCGATTGCATGGGCAAAAGGTTCGTTAGTCAGCGATAACGCGGGAGAAACCTGTATCGGCTTATCTGTCGAATTCTCAACCTTATATTCACTTTCAACCAAGTAGCTGTCTCGATGGAAGATGAGGGTGCGGACAATTTTAACGCCATCGGCAAGCAATGCCGTCATGACCAGATGAGCAGCCTCCTGTTGAGCATTGAGAGAGATCCCGGCCTTGTCGGCTTTGAAGAAAGGCAAACTGGCAGCTTCACCATTGTCGAGAGAAAAAAGGACCGGCAGATTGGCGGGATCCTTTCCGGGAACAAGCTGCATGGGGCCAGAATTCTTCTCCATTGTGGCACGATACTGCTTTAAAACAAAACTTTTAAAGCCCCCTCCTTGCTCCTTGATAATCGCCGTATAAAGAGGTGTGTCAACAGTGATATCCTTAGCATTAGGGTCAATGGTAACCGATGGCTGGGAGCTGGCAGCAGAAGCGGCACCGGCTGGCGGGGGAGTTGTCTCTTTGCCAGGGTTCACTGGCACCTGTTGCGATTGGGACGAAGATTGCGGCTGCTGCGGAACGGGTTTTACAAAAAAATACTGATAGCCGACCAAAATGAGAAACGAAAGCACAATAGCCAGAAAGGCTCTGTATAAATCCATGATAAGTACCTTTAGAAACCTCTGCTATTGCAGTGGCGTTGTTGGGTGAAACCGTTTACCTGTAATAGCTCGTCATTTTACCGGGTCATATCCTCCCCGGGAAAAGGGATGACATCGCAATATCCGCCACAAAGCCAGTAAAAATCCGCGAAGGGCTCCATGTTTTTCAACGGCTTCAATTGCATACTGAGAGCACGAGGGAACGAAACGACAGACAGGTGGGAAAAACGGGGATATGAAATACTGGTAGCCCTTAAATACAATAATCAAGCATCTCCCGGGGACTTTCAGCCATGAAGTCCATCCGCGAACCCTACTGATGGAAGATTCCACATGGTGATCGCTCAAGAATGTATCTCCCGCTTGTTCCTAACCGTCAATTATCCGTTCCACAAGGTCCTTCATTGCACCCAGACTGTCTATGGCGAATCCAGGACGAACAGTAAAAACGATATCGCAGGACAGAGGAAACAATTCACGATTAAGCCGAAAGAGCTCACGGATGAGCCGTTTAATCCTGTTGCGCCGCACCGCATTGCCGGTTTTCCCGTGCACACTGATTCCCAGTCGATTGTAAGGCTCCGCGTTCGACAAATAAATCACGGCGAAATCCTTACCTCGGAGTCGCTGGCCAAGCCGGTAAACGCGTTGAAACTCCCTGGTCGTCTTGAGCAGATGAATTTTAGGAAGAGTAAAACGGTTCACCTACTCAGGCAGATAACTGTTTGCGCCCTTTCGCCCTTCTTCTCTTGATAACTGCCTGACCAGCACGGGTCTTCATACGGACTCGAAACCCATGGGTACGGGAGCGTTTGATATTACTGGGCTGGAAGGTTCTTTTGCTCATAATACGGTCCTTGATTGTATATAATCTGTTTAATAGAGGTGTTCAGTGGGAAGTGCATTCGCTGCCTAACATTTTTCCGTACACCCTTCTGGCTTAACGCTGCCAAATTGGCTGGTATGCCGGCGGACAGGAAGTAAATCTTGCGACAATAGCGGCAACCCCCATTTTCCAATTCACTTTTTAAAAAGAATCATTTTAATCATAGTGAGACGAGTCTGTCAAATTATTTCACCCCGGAAAGAAAAAGGAGGCGACAACCCTTTGTCCCAATCCGTTTCCGAACCAGCAACCGCAACGCCCCTCAGCCAATCAGAAAGTAGTAGATGACGAACGTTGATCCGATGCTTGCCAACCAGCAGTGTCCTCATCAGGCTTTTCCCCACAAGGGTTGCAAATATAGCCTAATCCTCCTATAATCTTTACTTTTGCTAGAAGCTCCCCGAGAACTCATCCTTTCCCCGTGCGCGTGGGCGCCGTTCATTAGCGACTATGACTGAATTTGATATAGCTGTAATAGGTGCCGGACACGCAGGCTGTGAAGCGGCGCTAGCCGCCGCCCGCATGGGGTGTCGCACGCTGGTCTGCGTCATCAACGCCGACACGATTGGCGCCATGTCCTGTAACCCCGCCATTGGTGGCCTGGCCAAGGGGCATCTGGTTAAAGAAATCGATGCGCTGGGCGGCGAGATGGCAAAGAATATCGATGCGACCGGTATCCAGTTCCGCAGGCTCAACACCAGCAAGGGGCCGGCAGTCCGATCTTCACGGGCACAGGCAGACCGACTACGGTATCGGCTTCGCATGAAGCATCTTCTGGAAAATCAACCGAACTTGGCAATTCATCAGGCAGTGGTCGACGAAATCCTGGTGGAAAACGGCAAGGTCGTCGGGTTACGCACTTCGCTTGATGAACATATTCGTGTCAAGGCCATAGTGGTGGCAACTGGCACTTTTCTCAATGGTTTGATCCATATCGGCCTGAAACATTTTCCAGCGGGCCGCATGGGTGATGCACCATCGACCAAACTCGCCCAATGGTTTACCTCATCAGGATTTGCCGTGGGCCGCATGAAAACGGGGACGACTCCTCGCCTGGATGGTAACACCATTGATTACTCCCTGCTGGAAGCTCAATATACCGATGAGCCCCCCACATTCTTCTCCTTCTCCTCGCAGGGCAAACCAGCGCTAGCCCAGCTGCCCTGTTACATCACCTACACCAACGAGCGGACCCATGAAATCATCCGCAAGTCCATCCATCAGTCGCCGATGTACGCTGGAATCATCGAGGGCGTGGGCGCCAGATACTGTCCGTCTGTTGAGGACAAGGTCATGCGTTTTCCCGAGAAAACCCGCCACCAGATTTTCCTGGAGCCTGAAGGCCTTGACACCATCGAGGTCTATCCCAACGGGATCCCCACCAGCCTGCCAATTGACACGCAGATCGACATGGTTCATTCCATTCCCGGCCTTGAAAAGGCACGGATCATCCGACCGGGATATGCTATTGAATATGACTATGTTGATCCCAGAGAACTCAAGCCCTCGCTTGAAACCAAAAAGATCAGTGGCCTTTTTCTCGCTGGCCAAATCAACGGTACTTCCGGTTACGAGGAGGCTGCTGGCCAAGGACTGATGGCTGCGATTAACAGTGTGCAGTATGTCCGCGGCGCAGAACCGCTCATTCTCGATCGTTCACAGGCGTATCTCGGCGTACTCATTGACGACTTGGTTACCCTGGGAACCAAGGAACCATACCGTCTCTTCACCTCCCGAGCGGAATACCGCCTGTTGCTTCGTGAAGATAATGCGGACCTGCGACTCAGGGAAATCGGCTATCGTCTCGGGTTGGTGGACAAGCAAACCTGGGATAATTTTCAAAAAAAGGAACACTGTATAACCGCAACGATCCGTCAATTGCATGAAATACGGATTAAGCCACTCGCTGCGGTCAATGCCTACTTGGCAGAATGCCACTCCACCCCTCTCAGCCAGGCCATGACCCTCGCGGAAGTGCTCCGAAGGCCCGAAATCAAACTGCATCACCTCCTCGATATGGCTCAAAAAATAGACCTCTCATTGCCCTTTCCCGAGGAAGTACTCGCTTTCCAAGATGAAATTGAACTGCAGATCAAATACGCCGGCTACATCAAACGACAGGAGGAACAGATCGTTCGCTTTAAAAAACTGGAGAATATCGAGCTCCCTCTGGAGATGAGTTACAATGGGTTGCCCGGATTATCCAACGAGGTTGTCGAAAAACTGACCAAAATACAACCTCGATCACTGGGACAGGCCTCACGGATCTCCGGCGTAACCCCAGCGGCGTTGTCTGTGCTCCAGGTGCATCTGAAACGGCTGGGACACTTCTAATCGCTGCAGGCTCAACTATGCTCGAATATCCAACAATCAACCCGGTTCTTTTCTCTCTTGGCCCGCTGCAGGTACGGTGGTACGGGCTCATGTATGTCATTGGTTTCAGCGCCGCTTATAAACTGGTGGTCTATCAGGCAAAAAAATTTGGCTGGGCCCAGATGCTGCGGCAGATCGACGACCTGAATCTGGCACTGATCCTCGGGATTATTCTCGGAGGACGCCTCGGTTATGTGATCTTTTACAATCCGGCCCACTATCTTGCCCATCCCCTGGAGATCTTGGCGATCTGGTCAGGTGGGATGTCGTTCCACGGCGGTTGCCTGGGCGCGCTTCTGGCGGGATGTTTGTACTGCCGCCGCACTGCATTAGATTTCTGGAAGGCCGCTGATCTCTTTGTCGTCACGGCACCTATTGGCCTCTTTTTTGGCCGTTTGGGCAACTTTATCAACGGCGAATTATACGGCAGGATCACAGATGTTCCCTGGGCCATGGTTTTTCCTGCTGGTGGCCCTTTCACCCGTCACCCTTCACAGCTTTACGAAGCAGCGCTTGAAGGGTTTTTCCTTTTCATTCTTCTCTGGACCCTGAAAGCAAAACCGTGGCAGCAGCCAGGCTCATCCTTGTGGCCACACGGAACCATGCTCGCCCTTTTTCTCAGCCTTTATGGTTGTATCAGATTTATAGTTGAATTTGTCCGCGAACCGGATTCGCAACTCGGATTCGTACTCCTGAGATTTTCAATGGGGCAGCTGCTTTGTGTGATAATGATAGGCGGAGGGGGGATCCTGTGGTTCGGACGAAAGACGGCTCAAGCGAAAATTACTACCGTCAAAAAACGCCGCCTTCTTCACATGGACAAGAAAAAGCACTGAGGAATTTACTGAATTTTCAGCGAAAGATCCTTTCCTTGCCGGAATTTGACCACCCAGCGCGGGGGAATCGGTACCAATTCTCCTGTTCTGGGATTTCTCCCGATCCTCGATGCACGATCGACGACGGAAAAGCTGCTAAATCCAATCAGCTTCACGCATTTTCCTTCCTTCATTGCAGATAACAGGGTGGACAGAAGCCCATTGAATCCTCGTTCTGCGATGTTTTTATTAATTTGCGCCGCATGGGTTATGGATTCAACAAGGTCATTTTTATTCGCAGTTCCCTCCTTTGTGGGTGAATGCAAACAGGTGCATTCATTCACCTGCCACTCCTCTCCTTCGAAGTTGCAATAAAGTACGGAAGGGGGAAAAAACAACGGTAGGAAATAACTGGCCGACCAGGTACTTTTTCCTAAAAAGATATAATGAAGTAAAATAACCTCAGTCAGTTTAAATCTGAGAAATAAGAAAAAATTGAAGAACACCTCATTTTTCGGGAGAACGACAGCATTGCGCACCACGTGGTTCACCAGGTCCACAGTTTTCTTCAGTTTGATTTTTTTTAACAGATTATTTGATACCTATTGAAAGACGAGACTTACCGGACAATGATCGGATCCGGTGATACCTTCATGAATGGCCGCCGCCAGAACCCGATTGCGGCTGGCTCCATCCACGATAAAATAGTCGATTCTCCAGCCTATATTTTTTACACGGGCATTAGAACTATAACTCCACCAGGTGTAGTTGCCGGATGCATGGTTGAATTTTCTGAATGTATCAATGTATCCGGCAGCAACAATTTCGTCCATCCAGGCACGCTCCTGTTCGGAAAAACCCGGATTTTCAACATTTGCTTTCGGATTAGCGAGATCGATCTCCTTGTGTGCCACATTGAGATCGCCGCACAACACAACAGATTTACGTATGCGAAGACGGTTCAAGAAGGTGAGCAAGGCCCGATTAAAATCCAGCTTGAAGGCTAGCCGCTTCAGCTCAGGTTGAGCATTGGGAGCGTAGATATTGACAAGGTAAAAATCAACAAATTCAAGGGTCAGCACCCGGCCTTCGTTATCAAACTCCTGACAATCAAGTCCATATATGACTTGTAGGGGTGCGTCCCTACTCAAAACCGCCGTTCCGGCATACCCTTTTTGCTTGGCAGGGTACCAGAACATATGATAGCCGGGAATAGTTCTGAGCTCATCGGGCAGCTGATCTGGATGAACCTTGATCTCCTGCAAGGCAAAAATATCGGCATCCATAGAGCGAACCACCTCAAGAAAACCGCTTTTTAGTGCCGCCCTGAGTCCGTTGACATTCCAGGAAACAAATCTTCTCGCCTTTGCAGTTTTCCCAGTGACCCTCCCTGCAATTTTACGTGGTGTCACTCCAATCTTTGGGCATAACTCCGTAATAATGCAACGGTCACAATGAGGAAACTGAGGTTTGCAGGTTCCCTGACCAAAGGCTACCAGAATCGAATTAATACGAGTCCAATATTCCTCCGGCAATTTTTGTCGCAAGACCATCTCGGTCTGCAACGGTGTTGTTGTCTGCACATATCCCCAAATATTCATGATCCGGTGGACATGCGTGTCTACGCATATTGCTGGTTCCTTGAAAGCTACGGCGACCACAAGATTTGCGGTCTTGCGTCCCACACCCGGCAATGTAAGCAGCGAGTCAATATCATGTGGAACACTACCACCGAACTGCTCTCGGAGGACCGTTGGCAAGGCCCTGAGGAATTTTGCTTTATTGTGGAAAAATCCCACAGGATAAATAATTCTTTCCAGTTCCTTCACGGTCAAATTGCCTAATTCGATGACATTGCCCGCACGGGCAAACAGCCGCCGGGAAGCTGCTGCTGTCACGTCATCTTTGGTCCGCGCCGAGAGAATGGTTGCCACCAACACTTTGAATGGATCTTGCGTCTGGGCAGCGATTAAATCAACAACCGGAACCCGGTAACCACTGACCTCACGCTCCAGGATGGAAATAATCTTGTCAATAGGAAACGTCATGTGGCTTCAAAGGCATCCAATAAGCAGGTAGCAGCAACAACAAAAATAACTATCAGTTATTCCGACACAAATAGCACAGTCCACCTGACAAAATCGACATGTATCAGATGTTGAAGTGAAGAAGCCAGAAGAGAAGGACCGTCACCTGGCAGCACGATTCGAAGGAAGAATAGAAAGAAGCGGTTTACTACGGCAATAATGATGAGAAAAAAGAGATCGACAGGCCTATACAATATTTCCACTGGCACATAGAGACCGCGGGTGGTACGGGCGTAGAAAGTTGCAAGGACGATTAGCCAATCTTCTCTGACTAAATCGGCAGTGATATGCTCAGAGCTCTCCTCTCTGCTTTGGTCGTCGTCTTGCTCCGGCCCTGCAGGTCCAAAACTGCCACCTGTCGTATTTCAAGGCATAGATAGCAACGTTACAGAAAAGAGCAAACTATTTTTCACTATAATAATAGTTTTGCTGATATTCGTAGTAACCAAAAATTTTGGAATCGAGCATGTTTGATTTGTAAGCATTGAAGACCACACCTACTATTTTATCTCGACCTATAGCTTCCACCAAGGACTTCACATATTCCCGGCGCGATGCACCGTAGCGTACCACAAGAACGACACCGTCAACATGTCGCGCCAGAATAGCGGTCTCGCTGGCGGAATGGAGAGGTGGGCTATCCAACAGGACAATCCGATCCTCATAACGCATGACCAATTCATCGACCAAACTGGTCATGGTGGCAGATCCCAGAAGTTCTGAAGGGTTGATTGACCTGGGACCAGCCGGCAAGATTGACAGTTTCTCGACCCCGGAGGGCACCAGCATTTGAGACAACTTCTTTTTTTGCTGAAGATAATCAGCGAGTCCTGCTTTATTGCTCAATCCAAAAAGGGTATGTTGGGAGGACCGCCGCAAGTCGCAGTCGACCAGCAAACAGTAATTATCGACCCCCTGGGCTAGAGAAATCCCCAGGTTCGCACAGATAAAGCTCTTCCCCTCACCCGGCGATGCACTAGTAACCAATATACTCCGCAGCGCCTTCCCGGTGGGGGGGTGCAGGATACGCGTGCGCAAGGCACGAATACTTTCCGCCACCGGTCCTGTTGTGGCGGTTGCCAAGACTAGACGGTCGTCCCACTGTCCCGGTCGTATTGCGTTTTCGACTGCACCATTACCCTGCGGATCTGGAATTTTCCTGTGTTGCTCAAGTGCTGGGGGGATGAATGCAAATTGTTCCGTTTCATCCTGTTCCAAATTCGCAGCTTCATCCGCCAGCCTAAGTGCTTTAAATACCTTTCCCACACTACCTCCAATAAGCCAATCAAAAATGCAGATACTGCAGCCAAGATTCGGGCAACACCTTGCTTAAAAAAGAAAATTCCCGGGTTGCTGGGAGAATTTCCAGCAATAGGAAAACAAAACTAATGACAACAACAATCAAGCCGAAAAAAATTGTCGAATGCATGCCTTTCGGCCTTACCGGCATGGCCACAGGGAGGGGGGTATCTTCACCAGGAAAATGCAAGTCATCAATACTCTCTTTAATGAGCTCAACGCCGATAACCGGTTTGCTTTCGGAAAAACCAGAGAGCAGGGCATGGTCACAGATTATGTTAATGAGCCGGGGTGTCCCTTGGCTGGCCTTATGAATTACGGCAATAGCTTCTTCCGAGAAAATATTAAGATGACGGGCTCCTACGGCGCGCAGGCGAAAAAGGATATATTGTCGTGTTTCCTCTAGATTAAATCGATTGAGATGAAACCGGATGCCGATACGTTGCCGTAGAGGCAGAAGACGATCGTCACTCATCCGCTCATTTAATTCGGGTTGGCCAACAAGAAATATGGACAAGACATCCTGCCCTTTTTCATCAAGATTGGACAACAGGCGTATCTCCTCAAGCAAATCTACGGGTAGGACGTGGGCCTCGTCGATAATCAACAGAACCCGTTCCCCTCTATCAAAGCACCGCTTGAGAAGGATACCGAACTCGATCAGGAACATCGCTTTGTTGCCATCCCATTCGAGTCCAAGTTTTTTGGCAATATAGGAAAAAAACTCGTCGCGTTGCAAAATGGGGTTATTGAGAAGACAAAGATGTACATCCTCTTCAAGGGAACTGACCAACGCCTGCAGCAGAGTTGTCTTTCCGGAACCGACATCCGCAGTCAACACGAGAAAGCATTTTTTACTAAGTATCCCATACTTGAGAATCGCCAACCCCTCCTGGTGGGCTTCACTCATGAAGACCACAGCCGGATCGGGAGTGAGCGCAAAGGGCTTTTTGGCTAGACCGTAATACTTGGTATACATTGCAGACAGTTATATTTGAAGGTTATTTGAGCCTGGACCTCAGACGAAAACAATGCCTTTTTTCCATAAATAGAAAATTGTCGCCAGCAAAAAAGAAGCATAGATCGAAACCAAAGCATTGCCCAACAAGGACATCAACCGCATCTTACGAGTCTCAGCTTCCTTTTCGATGAAGGCAATGGAACAAATCACGGGTACCCCGATATCCTCTTCTATTTCTCCAGCATCCTTGAAAGAAGTGTCCATGAAGTCAAGCCCCATAATGGCGCCTAAGCTCAACGCCAACCCTATGGCAATTGAAATGAGGAATATCTTCAAAAAATTCGGTTTGAATGGCTTCTCGGGCAGGCGGGCGGAATCAATAACTTTAAATTTACTTCCCTTTTGATTGCGCTCTAGACCTTGTGCTGATTGCGCTTGCAAATCCTGAGCCACCAACTGGTCATAATTACGGCGTAATTCGTCATAATCCCGAGTTAATCCTTTCCATTCAGCCTCCCGCACAGAAGCCGCCTCAACCCAACGTTGATACTTGGCAATCTGGTCGGGAATAACAGACTGATCAGCCCGTAACTTTTGAATATTGGCATCAATACCCTTAAACTGCGATTGCACTTTGAGGTTTTCTATGCTTTCTGAAAGGTTAGACCTACTTGGAGCAGAACGAGTGGTATGCTGGCTTGCAGGTTGCCCTTTGCCTACTTGTGATTCCAACTGCTCGATCAGTTGCTTGGTCCGTCGCACCTCTGGATGTTTTTCCGTGTATTTAACAAGAATTTCCCTGAGATAACTACGCAGTCGTTGCAACCGGTCCACATCAGATTCAGGTTGAAGAACCGACGAAGCACCAACTGACGCGCTGGGACCGCGTGCAGCCGCCAGCCGTTGTTGCCACGCGGCCTGTTCCTGGGCCATGACCTTGGTCCGTTCAAGTTCCTGAATGGAAGTCTGAATCCCCTGATTGCGCTCGCTAAGTGCTTTGATCTGGGCGAGGTTGCTTTCCCGCTGTTCAGGCATTTCATTGTAATTTTTCAACTTATAGTCCCGCATGAGCAATTCTTTCTCATCAAGGACCTTTTTGGACATTGCCAGTTCATCCTGGGTATACTTGGAGGTTGCCGTCG
>Ga0364909_10082_pt1 | contig 39923 bp, 32 predicted proteins | sample SorcelJu500001C3_3_FD_206966 | JGI IMG/M metagenome (GOLD analysis project Ga0364909, IMG submission 206966) | Enriched cells from Trout Bog Lake Hypolimnion, Wisconsin, USA - BchlTB.June25.5000.01.C3 | ecosystem: Environmental > Aquatic > Freshwater > Lake > Hypolimnion/Profundal zone | place... | reverse complement strand
TCGGATGAATTCTATTGTACACATGATCGATCATAAATTAAATACGAGAGGCATTGAGCCCCAGGGTCCTATTGTGGGTATTGATCTTGGAACAACGAATTCGCTCATTGGTATCTATGATGGTGGGTTTCCAATCATCTTTGCCAATAGTGAGGGTTCACGTCTAACGCCTTCAGTGGTTTCTTATTCGGAGGAATCAGCCCCCTTGATCGGTCATGCGGCAGAGCGTCAAGCACTCCTTTATCCAGAAAAGACAATTATCTCAGTCAAGCGTCTTATGGGACAACGTATAGGTGATCCTCAGTGTGCTGGAAGGAATCATCTTTATGGAAAATCTGGAGATCCTTTGAAAATAAAGCTTGGAGATAAGTTGGTCACTCCAGAAGAAGTTTCTGCCGAAATTTTAAAAGAATTAAAAAGCATTGCAGAAGAGCGACTCGGCGTATCCGTCAGTCGTGCCATTATCACCGTGCCAGCGTATTTCAATGATGCACAACGCCAAGCCACGCGTCGTGCTGGAGAACTTGCCGGTTTCTGTGTGGAGCGAATCATTAGTGAACCAACAGCCGCAGCCTTGGCGTATGGACTTGATAAACTCAAGGATCAATCAAAAATTGCTGTTTATGATTTTGGAGGGGGGACTTTTGACCTTTCCATTTTAAAGCTCGATCATGGTCTTTTTGAAGTCCTCTCGACATGTGGTGATACCAATCTTGGTGGGGACACTATGGATCAAGCCCTCATGGAGCTTCTCCTTGGAAAGTTAGCGTTGAAGAATTCTTTAGATCTTAAAAGCCTAACGCGTCTTTATCAAATCGTTCGCAGCGCTAAGGAGGAACTGTCCTACAACCAGGAGATTATCCTTCGCTTGCCATTTCTTCATCACCGTGCAAGTGAAGAAGTCACACTCACCCGCAGAGAGCTTGAAGACATCGCTCTTCCTATTATTGAGCGCACACGTTCTCTATGCTTGCGTGCTCTCGCTGATGCAGAGCTGGAGGCTCAAGATCTTGATGAAGTTATTTTAGTTGGTGGTGCAACACGCATGCCTGTTGTGCGCTCTTTTGTCGAGCGACTCTTTTTTAAACCTCCAAATCTCACTCAACATCCCGATGAAGCTGTTGTGATAGGTGCGCTCCTACAAGGAGCCATCCTGCAGGGCAATTTAGAGAATCTTACTTTACTTGATATAACACCACTTTCCTTGGGCATTGAAACCTTTGGAGGGCTCATGAATGTTATTATTCCTCGAAATACAACGATTCCTACAAAGGCAGGAGAACTTTTTACAAACGCCCGAACAGATCAAAATAAAATGAAGATTACGCTACTGCAAGGCGAGCGAGAACTTGCAAAAGACAATTGGAAACTCGGGGAGTTAGAACTCTCCTTTACTCCAGCACGCAAGGGAGAGGCTCGTGTGGGGGTGCAATTCTCAATTGATGCGAATGGAATTCTCGAAGTGTTAGCACGTGATATTACTTCCGGGAAAGAAAAAATAATAGAAGTAGCGCATGCTATCGATGTTTCGGATGAAGCTATTGAGGCGATGATTTCCGATTCTCTAGAGCATGCTTTTGAAGATCGTGATGCACGTCTCTTCACCGAGGCCAAACTCCAAGCAGAAGAAATGCTGCCTGCCGTTGAAAATGCCTTAAGAGAGCTTCATTCTCTCCTCTCCTCTGATATGGAAAATGCTCTACGTGTTCGTCTAGATGATGTTCGTTTAGCCTTAAAACAAGAAGAACTCGTCCCGCTAAAAAAAAGTCTCCAAGAACTTGATCAAGCCACTCAGGGTTTAGCAACACTCTTAGTTGAGAAAGTAATGCATGAGCTTGATTAACCCGGATGTTTCATACTAATCATTCCTCGCCTGCGTGTTGTCAGGAGATCTTTTTTTGATCACATGTTCTCAAGCATTTTTTACCGCATCTTGAAAAAAGACCCCTTTTTCACGCCATGATAATTGCATCTAAAATCTTCAAACAGATTCACTCATGGTTGTGTGTGATGCTTGCTGTGACTTGTATAACGACTCTTTGCTCTCAATGTGCTCTCGCTGCTAGTGGCAATATTCGACTCAATATCATGTTTGCACAGGCCACACGGGCGCTGCCTATAGAGATACCTAGAAGTAACGTACAAGAAAAAAAACCTCTCATAGAAAGAAGAGCCAAAGGGAGCGCATCAAGACCAATAAATACCGTGATAGAGAGCTCTATAAAAAGCCCTCTCTCCGAGTCATCTGTAAGCCTCACCGAGCATGTATCAGATTGTACAAGCGTTATAGGAGAATCAAAAATAGCATCTAGGGCAGTGCAAAGGGTAGACAATGAACAGATCTTTCAACAAGTTTTCACGGCTCATGCCGGAGAACCGGTTTCTATTCGCATTTCACTTTCACATCAATCCCTGTTCCTTTTTTTAGGAAAGGAGCTCGCGCTTGCAAGCCCTATTTGCTCAGGGCGTTGTCCTGGTTGGACTCCTATTGGGTATTATAAAATTTTGGAAAAAGATGCATATCATCGGTCCAATCTTTATGGAACTTTTTTGGATCAAGATAATCATGTTATTAAAAAAAATGTTGATATCCGACGCGACATAGCTCCGAGAGGAAGTCATTTTCGGGGGGCTTCTATGCTCTACTTTATGAAAATTACGGAGAAAGGTGTTGGCCTCCATGTGGGAAGTCTTCCAGGTCATCCAATCTCTCATGGATGTATACGCCTGCCTCTTAAGATGGCAAAAGTCATTTACCAATGGGCATCACTCAATACACCAGTAATCGTAGAAGAATAATGTTCGGGGTAACATGAGTATCCAACCATTAGAAGAGACAATATTCTTTTTTCCTCTTCACTAGCGCAGTTTCCTTCAAGTATAGTCAAATGACTTTGAAAGGAGATGAAAGAACTCAGGAATTTTGAGAAAGAGCAAGGCCGAAGACCGAGTGCTATCTAAAAATCACAAAGTCATTTTGTGTCATTGCAAAGTAATTTGATGATATCATCAGTTTTTTTATAAATACAACATCTCGAGCAATCATGAATCATAGTCATACAAATACAAAACGCCCTGTAGCATTGGTTGTGGGGGCCTCAGGTGGGATTGGCTCTTGTGTGGTTCGCTCTTTGCTTTCCAAAGGTTGGGATGTTATTGCAGCTGCTCGGCATTTGGAGAAATTAGAGTCGACGCTCTCTCCTCTAAAAGAGTACTCAACACAACTCAAGATATACACATTTGATGCCTCTTGTAGTGAGGAAGTCAGTTTATTTTTTGACTCGATGACGATTCAGTTTGGCCGTCTTGACGGGATGGTTAATTGTGCTGGATCACTTCTTTTAAAGCCTGCTCATTTAATCAGTGATGAGGAGTTTGAGGAGACATTGTCGCTTAATCTCAAAACAGCTTTTTATTTACTACGCCCTGCAGTGCGTCTCATGATGAAACAACCAGGTGGAGGAAGTCTTGTCTTTTGCTCGTCAGTTGCCGCCAACAGAGGTCTTAGTAATCATGAAGCTATTGCTGCTGCAAAGGCTGGTATAGAGGGTATGGCGCTTGCTGCGGCTTCTACTTATGCGCCCTACGGCATTCGTATTAATTGTGTAGCACCAGGTCTTGTTTCTACGGGCTTAACAGAAAAACTGACCGCTAGTCCTACTGTGCTTGAAAAATCAGTAGCAATGCATGCTCTTGGTAGGATTGGGGATCCTATGGAAGTGGCGTCAGCAATTACTTGGTTTTTAGATCCTCTGCAATCGTGGATCACAGGGCAGGTCATTGGTGTTGATGGCGGATTAGCAAAGATCCAGGTTCGTTAACCCGCATATTTCATACCGGTTCGTTGCGAGGCGCCGCGGATCTAGCCCGGATATTTCATACTCATCTACTGTGGAGACCGGGAAGCTAGGGGTGGATGCCGCGCCCAAGCTCGAAGTCTTCCTCGGGTAACACCAGTGCTCGGGAGAGCCTGGGGTAGACTGCCGTAACCGTTAGGTTAGGGGCAGCCCGTAAGGGCGAGCCGAGCAAGTGCGAGCGAGTCAATATGGACTCATACAGCCGTCGTCAGAATTCATCACTCGCCTTACCCCATCCGTCTTCGCAGTCTCCTCGTCACGATCAGTATGAAATATGCGGGCTAGGGAGGATAAGGGACGCATTTTTTATAAAAACTTCTTCATCAAATCATGCAATGTTGTTAAGTCAATAACGCCATGCACATTTTCTGCTCCAGGCCCCATAGCCATAGAAATAGTATCCTCTGCAATACCTAAGGCAGTAGGTTTAAAAAAAGAGCTTGGTTCAGTGAAAATGCTTGTTGTTTCTGTGCTATTGCTATTCGCGCTTAGATTATGGCCTGGTCCAGTAGACCAGGTTAATGAGGGTGCTCCTGCTTGGTTCAGACCAAGAAGAGCGATTCCCTTATCGTGTCGAAATGGATAGCCATTCATACGTAAACCTCCAAGGATCTGTTTTCCCGTGAGAATGATGAGGGCATTCGGTCCTGCGTATTGCTTAGCGATTGCTATAGCTTGATCAAATTCTAATAACTCACGAAAAAGTTGTTCTCCATTATTGAGTGAAGCTGCTTGTGCTATAAGAGCATCATCAATAATCAAAAAATATCCATGTCGACAATGTTGCAGTCGTTGAATGGCTTGTTCGACTAATTTGGCTAATGAGGGAAGAGTATCATTGGGAGTTGTCTCATTTTTAAATTCAAATTCATTGTCTGCAAGCAATCCAAGAATGGGAGAAGAGTTCCAGCTTGGAATAGAATTTAATTCTTCTATGGAATGCACCACCACTCTTCCGTGTGCTCCAATGTGTGAGAGTGAATATGGATTTGCTAAAATATTTTCTTGGCTCTCTTTGTGATCAAGATCTATACCGACTAGATGGGAAAAATATCTTCTGCCGCCTCCTAGTACTAAGTCAATTGGGGAATGCGTCAATAGTTGTTTTGCATTTTCAATATGATCCTGAGCATTGAGTGATTTTGCATAAAAGGCGGCAGAAGTTTCTCCAGTTAAACAACCATTAGAAACAAGACCAACAGCACGATTTTTACTAATTGCCTCTTCCAGTAGCGTGACAAGCGGCTTGCCGCTAGGATTGATTCCTAAGCTTTGATGATTGACACGTTCTCCTGTTGCAATGGCTGTTGCGGCTGAAGCTGCGTCAGGCACTGCAAAATCATTTGCATAGGTACGAGTCAGGGCAACATTTGGAAATTCTTCCAGATTGAGACGATGATCAGCACCGCCTTGATAAAGTCGTGTGGCAGTGAGGAGGCTAGGAGACATTCCATCACCAATAAAGAGGATAATAGCAAATGGTTTTTTAGCAGAATTATTTAATAGAAGAGCTGTGCCAATCGCAATAAAAAGCAGCAAACAACAAAGGGCAAGAAGTCGGTTCCGAAATTTTGTGATCATGGGAAGTTTAAGCGGTTATACCTTTAACCTAAAAAGGTAAATAGAAATGGGAAAAGATGGTGAAAGGAGTTGTTCTAAAAAATATTCGGGCTAAGGTAGGGTGGGGTACCACCGGCAGCCCACAGCCCATAGAGAGAGCTCGGGGGGCACCAAGAGTTTGCAGGCTCTTTTAGGCAGCCCTGAAAGGGCAAGAAGAGCTTTGCCAAGCGAGTCAACGCAGACGAACGTTTTGATGCTGGTCTGTATGTGTACATCCCTCTCCAAGTCACAATGTAATTCTAACACAGCATCCATCTTCTTTGCCTGTCTGAGCAGTAGCTTCGCGGTCGGTCTCCATAGTAGATTGGTATGAAATATTCGGGTTAAGGGCCAATAGCTGGTAAAAATCGAACGCGTCGATCTTCTCGTGGTAAACGTATTGTAAAAATAAGGCCTTTGCCCTCACTGCTTTCAAGCATGATTTCACCACGATGAGCTCTAATGATTCTTTGCACGACATGCAATCCTAGGCCATTGCCATCACTTTTTGTAGTGAAGTAGGGTTGAAAAATTTTATCAAATTCATGGGTTGGAATACCGCCTCCTGTATCTCCAATGCTAACGCAGATATGGGTTTCATCAAAACCAGTGACAATACGCAGAACTCCGCCATTGCTCATGGCTTGAAAACTATTACGGATAATATTGTAAAGAGCTTGCTTGAATTGGTTGCGATCCAGCCAAGGCTGAGGTATTTTTTCACTTAAAACAAGATCCACCTCTACCTTGCGAGTTTTAATTTCTTGTTCTAAAAATGAGACTGTTTCTAAAATGATTTCGTTGATATTTTCTGGCTTGAGGTCAACTGGTGCAGGGCGAATTGCATGAAGAAATTGGCTGATAATTTGATCTAGGCGAGTGACTTCATTTTGAGCAATCGTCAGAGATTTCTGAAATTCATGGCGTTGTGCCTTGTCAAGTTTTTCGAGACGACGTTCTAAGAGTTGAAGATGAATTGTCAGTGAGTTAAGAGGGTTGCCAATTTCATGAGCAATACCAGCAGCGAGTAAAGTTGCCATAGAAGATCGTTCGCTTTCAATCGTTTCTTTGGTCTCTCGTTGAGCACTGGTCATATCTCTTAAAATAATCACACGTCCTACAAGAGAGCGTGGCTGTAATTCACTTTCATCACTGAGGAGTGGTGCCACATAAAAATTTAAGAACCGTTGTTGAGGATAAAAAACTTCTAAATCACGACTGATAATATCTATTTTATTGGAGATGAAATCAAGTTGGAGGCCCGGTACAACTGAGGAAAGAAGTCGGCCGATATTTTCAGGTCCTTGCAGAGCAAAAAACTCACAAGCCATTGGATTGAGATAAATAATATGGCCTTCGGCATCAGTGACAATAACTCCTTCAAGCAGGGAGTTAAAAATTGTTTCTAAAAAACCTTTTTCGCGGGCAAGCTCCTCAAGGTATTGTCCAACTTCGCTAGGTTGAACTAGCTGAATACGCTCAATAAGTTTACCAAGAAAGCCTCGTTTCATGCCTGTGGGATCGTGCTAATTCGCTCTGACAATGCGATTGAGTATGGAGTACGTGAATGAAGCCTCATAACTTTTATTCTGTATGCTTCCCAATCAAGAGCTCCTCGAGTTCTCTAACGCGTCTTTCAAAAAGGTTCAGTGTTATCTCAATTGGCTCTGCGCTTGTCATATCCACCCCTGCTCTTAAGAGGGTCTCAATTGGAAATTGACTATTGCCGCTTTTAAGAAAATCCAGATATCTACTAGAGTTACGAGTCATTAAAACTTCGTTAGCTAGGGTCACAGCTGCAGCAATGCCAGTTGCATACTGATAAACATAGAATGCATTATAAAAATGAGGAATACGCAAACATTCAAGTTCGAGTAAATCATCTATAAAAACACCAGGACTAAGATAGCAGTCGAGTAGAGAACGATAAGTTTTTGTGAAAAAATCTAGAGTTAGTGCTTCTCCTGATTCTTCCGCGGTATGTGTGATTTTTTCAAACTCAGCAAACATTGTTTGGCGAAATAGAGTGCCGCGAAGATCATCAATCTGGCGGTTGAGAATATAGGCACGCATCATTGGTTCTTTGGTAGCAGCTAGCAGGTATTCGGTAAGTAAAACTTCATTAAATGTTGAGGCAACCTCAGCAAGAAAAATAGGATAGTTGTAATTTTGAAACTCTTGGTTGTTGCGTGCATACCACGTATGCATTGAATGACCAGCTTCGTGAGCGAGGGTGTAGACATCTGAAAAAACATCTGCTTTATAGTTCATTAAAATATAAGGAGGTCCTTTATAGGCTCCACATGAAAAGGCACCGCTTCTTTTCCCCTTATTCTCATAACGATCGCACCAACGGTCTTTTCTAAGTCCTTTTGCTAGTGTTGTGACATACTCAGATCCAAGTGGCTCCAGTGAGGCAAGTATTGTGTCAATGGCTTCCTCAAAGGAAACATGGCTTTGCATTGTTGTCACGAGAGGCACGTAAGTGTCATAGATGTGCAGTTCGGGTACTTGAAGCACACGGCGCCGTAAATCGTAATAATGAGATAAAACATCAGAACGAGAACGTACAGCTTTTATTAACTGGTCATAAAGCGAGAGAGGAACATTGTCCTCAAAGAGAGCTGCCTCTATCGCCGAACTATAGTTACGAGCGCGTGCATAAAAAACATCACCTTTAATAGAACTAGAGAGTGTTGCGGCAAGGGTAAAACGATGTTCTGAAAATTCCGTGTAAAATTTTGTAAATACATCCTGTCGTATTTTTCGGTCTGTGTGTTGCAAGAGTGAACTAAAGCTGCTTTGCGTGAGAATCACTTCGCTGCCCCTATGATCTTGGATGCTACCAAAAATCATATCGACATTTGTTAACTGAGAAAATACTTCCTCATGACCGGCTATGCTTGGATGGCTTAATGCCATGAGTCGCTCTTCCCGATCGCTTAATGTATGCGAAGATAGGCGACGTAAACGTTGGAGAGGAATGCTCCATGGTCGCAAAATAGGATCAGCAAGAAAATCAGAAAATATTTGATCTTCAATAGCTTGAATTTCCGGAGCAATGAAGGAACTGGTTGTTTCAAGACTCGTTGCGAGAGCTTGTAATCTTCCTTCACGATCAAGAGAGATATGATTAGAACCATCTTCGGCTACACAAAGTCCTGCATAATGACTTAATAACTCGAGCGATTGATGTAATTTTTTTTGAAATTCCAAAAGCTCTAAGAGCTCCTTAGCAGAGCTACCAATCTTTCCTTGGAATCGAGTGATTTCGCAATAGAGTCCTGAGAGTTTTTTAAATTCCTCCTCCCATGCTTCCTCTGTTTTAAAGAGAGCTGTTAGATCCCAAGTGAACTCTTTTTTAACCTCTTGACGAAGAGGTAAGATGCACTGGTTTGTTTCGTGAGTAGCAGAGAGACGTAATGGCATAGCAAGGAATGCTAACAAAGAATAGTTTTAAGAACGATGATAAAAATGCGATACACCTTTGCCTGAAATTCATGTGACTATCTATGAACACCAGCTCTTATTTTATCAGAGTTAAAATATGATTGTTGTTCTTAAGCCCACGACCAAAGCATTACCAAGAGCCTGAGTCATTCCTGGATGAATGACATATTGGAGGTCAGGTTGTAATGTGAACCATTGCGTGAGTTGTAGCTGATAGGTAAATTCTATATCAAAGGTATTCTGAGATAAGCTAGTTCCTTGCGTTTGCGCAATAGTGCTAATGGCATCATTACTTAAAAGACCATAAGCTAATGCAAGCCCCATGATATCTTGACTGCGAGAGGGAAGGAGCCCTCTGAAATTAAGGCCTGTATCATAATATACATGAAGCAGATTGTTATTAGTAGGTTCCAATGTCATGCGATTAAAGTATCCAAGACCTCGAGTGGAAGGCCCCTTTCTGACTGGCTTGGCGAACACGGGAGAGATATTTTCTCCTTTACTGTTATCAGGAGAACGATAGATCATCTGATCGCTAATGGCATAAATACCGTAATTATCCGAAGTGGCACTGTTTGTATTACTGAAATTTTGAAATCTTGATGAGCACAACCAGCAGCCGGTTTTTATCTCTCCTGGTAAGACACATTGATAATGATAGGCAGCTTCTGTAAGGTAGAAATATCCTTGATTAGAATTGAGGTTCCAAGTGAAACCGTGATTATTGATATTTTGTGGATAGACATTCCCTTGAAAGAGCGCTGCTTTAAGCGAAAACTGATCATTTGGCATGAGTTTCAGACGCACTCCAGGAACACCTATCGGGAACGCCGGGCCGCCATTAGGAATGCTTGTGTAAAGACCCGCAGGCCATCCGAAGGTATTGTTAATAAAGACTGCTCCATAATCTGAAATAGCAAATTCGGAGTCAGCGACAATTTGTCCAGCACGTAGAGAAATGGTGTCTTGAAGAATGTTTTGCTGCAACCAGAGTTCAATATTTCTTAAGGTACTATTTCCACCAATAGCAGAAATACTAAACAGACTACCTGCAAGATTGATTCCTGGATCTTGGCCTGCAAGATAGATCCATCGCGAGTAAAAGCTACCTCCCTGCCAACCCATGAGTTTTTCTAAATCGAGAGTTGTTGCACATTGTGTGACACTTGTATAAACACTTCCTGCTCGTATCCCTCCCATGGTGTTTCCCCATACTTCATTGATAGAAGAGATCCCAAAGTTAATTCCTTGCTTTGAGAGTCGATCTCTCAAAAAAAAAAATTGCCGCTTGCATTGCTTGCCTCTAACCACGGTTTAAAGTTACGAATAGATTCTTCTGAATCTACTCGAGGCTCTAGCCCGGATATTTCACACTGATTCTGCTGCGGCTTGCGAACACCTGATGGATACTGCGTCAGCTTCGAATTGCTCCTCGGGCAGTATGAAGCATACAGCCGTCGTCGCAATCCATCACCTTCCTTGTCTACATCACGATTCGCAGCGCCTCGCGACGAATCAGTATGAAATATCCGGGCTGGTTGATGAGCACTGAGGGCTTGTGCATATACAGATCGATCTCTAATTCCTGCCAAGCAGAAGAAAAGAAGAATCTGTAGGAAGCAATGTAAATGACGACAACAAAAAGAACTCATAACCTCATTGGACTATATTATTCGTGCTGCTGAGTTTATTAATGAGAGGGTTGTCTGTTTTGATCGAGCTATTTGAATGGATTAGCTCATAGCGAGTGAGACTATTAGACGTGGATTGAAAATATTTTTTGATACGACATTAAAAAACAAGGAAGTTTTCCTAATTTTTTAGTGTGCAGGCCCTTTTTTTTGCTTATCAGATGCTCTTGCACACAGTATTGAGAAATAGCAGCAACGATTTCACGTGCGGTGCGACAACGGTCTATTGAAATACCGCTGCCTAAAGCGCCTCCTAGGGAGCCGCCGGCATTGATCAGTGTGTTAGAAAGCACAAAGGGACCTATAGGAGTGAAGGCTGTTATTGCTCCCGGAGCCATTCCAGAACCTCCCGTGGTTTGCAGCGTCAACAAAATCGAATCATAGCCAGGTCGAGAAAGATCGATGAGTTGGACATTTGTTTCCATTCTTGTTTTTCCAAAGCCTAATCCAATGGCTGCGCGTAAGAGTCGACTCCCTTCATGTACTTTTTTAAAAGAACCTCTGAGTAACCAAAAATTTCCAGTGCTAGGTACTTCATCAGCTTTTAAGAGAACCGTCGGAGCAACATATTTATTAAGACGTATAATGATATCATTTGCCAATTGTGTCTGTTCGTTATTCATCAATGTAGATAAATTTTTACCTCTACGATTGACCTGAAAACCGATGGGTACGGCTTCAAACTTTTCTAGGTAAATTTTCTCAGGCAGTTTTACTGGAGGTACATTACCTGAAATCATATGACTTACGCTCACAGAAGCGCAACTCATCATGAAGCAAGCAAGAGCGTTTATAATGATAAAACGAACAGAAATAACAAACTGGTAATGTCTCACAACGCGAAGGATCCCATCTCAAGAAAATCCTGACCCTATAGTTGAATCCCCCTTTTTTAAACTTTAAACTGTAATCTCTATGAAATTTTTTTAACTATGAGTGTATGAATATTGATCTTATTGTGATGCTTCCTTTTGTGCTGATGCTCCTAGCAGTAGCCTTTATGCCGTTTGTGCATAGTCATTGGTGGAATTTACATTTTAAAAAGGTCTCTTTCTCCTTAGCTGGAATTATCATCCTCTATTACCTTTTTGTACGTCATGATGCTCCGCGATTAGGTATTCTTTTGAGTGAATACTGTAGTTTTATTATTCTTATTGGATCTCTTTTTGTTGTTACTGGTGGAATTTATTTGCGTGTTGAAGGAGAGGCGACCCCATTACGTAATACTATTTTTTTAATTATTGGTTCTATGATGGCCGTTTTTATTGGAACCACAGGCGCATCTATGCTTCTGATTCGCCCTTGGATTCATAGCAATCGTTATCGTATTACGGCAGTACATATTATATTTTTTATTTTTATGATCAGTAATATTGGTGGATGTCTTAGTCCTATTGGAGATCCTCCTCTCTTTTTAGGATACCTGCGTGGAGTTCCTTTTTTTTGGCTTTTTGAACATCTCTGGGGCGCTTGGTTGCTTGCGATGGGTTCACTTGCAATCATTTTTTATTTTTTGGATAGGAAAAATTTTTTGCAGGCACCTGCCCGTATTCGTACATTAGAAACGCTTGCAGAAGTTTGGACCTTCAAAGGGTTATTTAATCTTGTATTCTTAGCAGTAATTATTGGGGCAGTCTTTTTACCGACTCCATGGAGAGAAATCATCATGATTACTGCTGCTCTATGTTCTTATTTGTTAACATCAAGACATATTTTTGAGGCCAATAAATTCACATTTCATCCGATTGAAGAGGTGGCTTGGCTCTTTTTTGGGATTTTTGCAACAATGGTTCCTGTTCTGGACTATTTAGAAAAGACCATTGCTCTGACCTCTGCTTACCCTGAATTACAACCCATCCATTTTTATTATCTCACGGGATTTCTTTCTACCTGTTTGGATAATGCACCCACTTACTTGGCGCTGCTCCAACTTCATTTAGGAATGCATGGAATGAGTATAGAAAACATCACTGATGTAAGCCATTTAGCAATAAATACGCCTAAGCCACTCATTGCTATTGCTCTGGGAGCTGTTTTTTTTGGTGCCACTACTTATATAGGAAATGGTCCTAATTTTATGGTAAAGAGTATTGCAGAGGATGCAGACATTCGAATGCCAAATTTTTTGCATTATATTCTATACTATTCTTTACCAATTTTAGCCCCGATTTTAGTGTTAGTTGGATTGATTTTCTGCCGTTAGATCATGATATTCATGGTAAAGTCTAAATTATTTTATACGCAGCTAGCCCGCATATTTCATACTGATTCTGACTTCTGCGCGAAAAAACCGTAAAATTCATTTCGATAAAGGCACACTCGGACCTTAGCTTGTTTTTTCAAATTGCCTGAGAGCTGCCCAGATAAATTACATGTTATTTATTCCAAGAAATTTGCAAAAATTTCACTGTTAAATTATCTGTAATGTCATCTGAAAAAAGTCATCTACACAAAATAGCAACTTGATAAACTGGTGATCACTCGAGAGAATCGAGTTCTTTCTTTATGCGTATTATTTCAGGTATTCAGCCCTCGGGTCTTTTGCATCTTGGAAATTATTTTGGGATGATGCGTCCTGCCATTGAATTACAAGATCGGGGAGAGGCGTTTTATTTTATTGCCGACTATCATTCTCTAACAACCTTGCACAACGCCCCAGCGTTACGGGATCATGTCCGTGGTGTGGCGATTGATTTTTTGGCAGCAGGCCTCGATCCTTGTAAGAGTTGTTTTTTTCGACAGAGTGATATTACCGGTGTTGCCGAGCTGGCATGGATATTAACAACTCTAGCTCCCATGGGGCTCATCGAGCGATGTCATTCCTACAAAGACAAAATAGCGAAAGGTCTCTCTCCTTCTGTTGGTCTCTTTTCCTATCCCATTTTGATGGCTGCTGATATTTTGATCTACGAGAGCGATCTGGTTCCTGTCGGTAAAGACCAGAAGCAGCATGTCGAAATAGCACGCGATTTAGCGGTGAAGATGAATGAGACATATGGTCCTCTTTTTAAGCTACCAGAGCCAAGAATTGCCAGTGACACATCTCTCATTCCTGGTCTGGATGGGGCGAAGATGAGTAAGAGCTATAACAATACGATTGAACTTTTTTTAGATGAAGCAGCAATGAAAAAAAAAGTGATGTCTATTATCACTGATTCTACTTCGGTAGAAAATCCCAAGCCCATTGAACATTCTGTGATTTTAGAACTCTATGCCCATGTAGCTTCCCCAGCTGATCATGCCTTAATGACGCAAGCCTTTCTCAAAGGAGGATCGGGTTATGGGGTTTTTAAAAAACAGCTCTTTGAGGCGCTCTGGGAATACTTGGCGCCGATGCGAGCACGACGTCACGAACTGCTTCGCGATCCTGGTTATGTCGATTCTGTTTTAAAAGAGGGAGCTCAAAGAGCTAATAACATTGCTAATCACACGCTCGAGCGTGTTCGTAAGGCTGTTGGTTTGAGATAATGTAAAAGTATGCCTATAGGGTTTTGTGCACCACCTCTAATCACACAAAGCGTTGAACCAAAACCTTCTCCCCATAAGGTTGGGCAAACGCCTGCTTCGAAGATCTTTGATCATCAAGTAAGAAATGTCCCAAGCGTAAAAAATTCAGGCATATCGCGTTTTCAAACGATTTGGAATTGGTGTAACTACAAATCAGGTGAGAAAACTCCATCTCTGCTAATTCAGAATGATGACATTAAGAGTATTCTCTCTCCTCGAACTCAAGAAACGATCAAGAACGAAAAATCACTTTTTTCAATCAGGGATTTTCAAAAGATTGCTAGCACGAGAATTTTCAATCTCTTTGGTCGACCTGATTCTCATGATCCTGTGCGTCGGCAACTATTCAAAGAGCTTCAAGAGTATAATAATTTGGATCCTGATGACTTAAATGCTCGATGCCAAAAATTAGTTCAATTAGAACAGACTACTTGTGACTATCTAGCTACGAAAAACCGAGACATCCATGATTCTTCTTTGTTATCTTGTTTATTTTTTAATAAAAGTGACTTAAGGAAAGATAGTGAAGCGGCTCAATATCTTCTACAGGGAATCGCTTTAGAAAAACAAAAACAGAAAAATTTAGGAGCGTCATCATGTACGATTACTAATGTACAACGGGGTAATGATTTTAAGCCATCTACTGTTTCTGGCCAGATGGCTACTCTTAAGGTGGTGGACTATGTTACTGAAAATAGTACAACACCTAAGACTGGCTATTTTAAACCTGTTGGCAATGATTCCATGAATTCTCCTGTAGCCTTCCATATGGGTATCCCAGTGATTTCTACAGCAGTTGCAAATTTATCCGGACGTGCCGTTGCCGTATATGAGATCAGCAAGCTATTAGGTTTTGCTTTAGTTCCTGAGACCTTTTTTGCGACCTGTGACGGAGATGTTGGATCATTACAAGGGAAGCCACAAGGGCAACACCTTGTCCAAGAGGAGAGGCAAGCTTACAGGTTTTCAAAGAGTAAAACGAATACTCGCACTAAAGAAATACTAAGAGGTGACCTTTTCATAAAAAAAGAAGATCAATGTCATATTCAGTTACAAAAATCAGATAATCAAAAATTTAAGCTTCAAGTAACTCAAAAACAGGGCTCTTCATTTTGTAAGGTAGTAATTGTGAATAACGAGGGTAAAGTTGTCGAATCCAAAGAATTGGACGAACTTCTAAAGAGCAATCCACCTCAGGTGATAGTTGAAGATGAATTGATGAAAAAAATATTGGAAAAAGAGATCGGTGAAACAATACTTGAAATAATTAATGGAAACTCTTGGTTGAATACAAACGATTTATTGTTAACAGACTCGTCGTTATGTTTCAAAGGTAATAAGCTCTTCAAAGATGATCAGATCGTGGATAACAGCCAAATCCATCAATTGCTTACAGAAAAAAAAATACAACTTACTGAAAAAACAGTCACCGCTGTTAGTGATGTTAATTTTGATGATCCTGTTTTACAAAACGAGCTTCTCGATGCTCAAGTGCTTGATTTTTTGACCGGACAACTCGATCGGCATGCTAATAATTTTATCTATTTTCAGGATGAGAGTAACAATTGGCATGTGCGGTTAATCGATAATGACCTCTCGTTTCCTGAAAAATTGACTTCAGTTGACGGCCTTAACTGCCATGAATTAGTAAGGACTCCAGTATTAAAAGCGCTACCGCCAATATTAAGTGAAAAAACAGCATGCAGCATAGAAAAATTAAGTGTGGATGATGTAACTAGGGTACTGACTGCATCAGGACTCAGTACGAAAGAGATTGAAGCGACACAGAGCCGACTAGTTGATCTTAAAAAGCACGTTGCTTGTTTGAGAGCAGAGAATCAGGTTCAGCAAGAGTGGAAGGCAAACATCTTGAAACAAAAAAAGGATGAAACTTATTGTTCTCGGGGTTTGAACGATCAACAACTTGCACGAGAAAGTCTCAAGGCTAACCAAGAGCTCATCTAAACCGAATATTTCACACTAAATCTATTACGGCTTGTGGAACTCTCTATGGCTACTGCGTTGGTCTCGAAGTGTGATTTGGGCAACACCAGTGCTCGGGAGAGCCTGGGGTAAACTACCACAACCGTTTTAGGTTAGGGGCAGCCTCAAAGAGCCTACAAACTCTGGGCAGTCTCCACCGCGTTCTCTTGGACCGCCGGTGGTGTCTAGATCAGGATTCGCGGCGCCTCGCGACAAACCAGTATGAAATATGCGGGCTAAAATGGATTGAATCATTGGATGTAGGCAATAGGGTCTATGCCGGCGCCTTGATTCTAGCTGGTATATTTCTTGAGGTTATGAATTGCCGTTTGTTCAGCCTGTAAGATTTTCAGCTTTGTTCATGTTGGCTGTGTCGGCGTACGTTATGACTGATTGAGTCAATTCGTTTCAGACATATTTGAGATTTCTCTTGCAGTAGATATGTGCTTTCTATAGTCTCATGCCCCTAATGACGCGGGGTGGAGCAGCCCGGTAGCTCGTCAGGCTCATAACCTGAAGGTCGTAGGTTCAAATCCTACCCCCGCAACCAAATTTCCTCTCAAGAAAAGCTCTCCTTGGGTCAAAACAAAGTTCTAGACTGCTTTCCTTCTTTATTAAGAACAAAAACAGGGTCCAAAAATAAAGCCTAAAAAAATAGAGTCTCTCTCGTAGAGCCGTTTCTTAGAGACTCATTTTTAGGTTAAGAGCGGTCTGCCATCAATGATGTGACCGGAGTCATTCAGCGACCATGTGAAGGTTCCTGTCTCTTGATTTTTAATCAAAGCTCTAAATAAATTAGGGTTATCTCTTTTTTGTAACATGCGTTCACACAGGCCTTGTGCACAACAACAGAAAAGTTTTCCATGAGCTTTGAGAACTCGTGGATGGCCAATAAGGCGTTCTGGCCCGGATAACCCAGTTTTTTTTCCCAGGTCTGTTTCTTTTGCAAAGGCAAGAAAACTATAAGGAAGGCTCCTAAGGTCGATGCCAAGCTCGTGTGAAGCCTCATGCCAGAAGGAAGATTGAAAAATTTCTGGAGGTGGTTTAGCAAAAAAATGACACCAGTCTCTCACCTGTTTTTCTTGGAACATAGGGCACGCATCTTCATGAGTGCAGGGAGCAATGAGGTGATGGCCTGCTTGTAAAATCTCTTGGCGCACCATGCCTAATCTTCGACTGAGTTCATAGGAACCTGGCTCTACCCAGATGATTTCATCAGCATGGGTGGCAAAGGAGGCTAGGTTTTGTAATTCTTTTTCATCTAGTTCGCCAATCACATGGCTGATGAGTAGCAAGGTGGGTTGATCGTGTTGCCAAGCAACATGATTCCAAGTCGTGCATCCAGATTCACGTAGTTTTGTGTGAGCAAAGTTTAAGGCGAGCTCGGATTGATCGAGGAGTGCGACCTGTGAAATGCCACTCCATGTACTCACCGTACGCGCAGCAATACCCGTACCACAGCCCCAATCAAGAATTTGATGGGCATGAGACCTCCACCCAAGATTGGTCAAATCTCTAAGCACGGCATTCCATTTCCAAGCGATACGCTCGGCGTAGGTGTGATCATATAACTCAAGATCTTCTTGAGTATGCCAGTAGTTGTGAGAGGTGTTTTTTAAGAAACCCTCACGCAGCTCTCGGAGTCGTTGCCAATCATTTTTATGAAATTTCATTTGATCGTTTAAATATAGCGTACAATAAGATTAAACTCTCCTCATGAAAAATATGGAGCCTTTATTTTCCTTGGAGAATGCCGATCTTAACACACTGTTTACCCCGGCATGGGTGAAAGAAACCACAGTAACACACTCCTCTCACTTTTTAGAAGAAGCCTCCAAGGAGGCTCCTGAAAGAAGGTTTAAAAATGCTCCCGCTTTCCGAGGCCGTCGTGATCGTAAGAATCATCCATCTCTTTTCAACAAGAAAGAAGACCATGTCGCTGTGAAGAGAGCGCTTGCACTTCATGGCTGGAAAATAGAATTTTTGCCTGAGCCCCAAAGTGTCGATGACATTGCCAAGCAAATTAAAAGCGACAGTAAGGCCTATCCTCTCTTTGAGCTAGCCCGGCTTATTCTTCAAAAACCAGAACGTTACACATTGCGATTTGTTAAAATCTCTACAAGAGAAACTTTGCCCTCCAGGCTCTATCAATGTCTCGTCGATCAAGGGCTCTGGCTTAGTGAGAAAGAATTAGTCTCACATGTTTTAAAAAACTATCGTGATCGTTATTATGTCACAGAAAAAATAGAGGTTGAACCACCCAAAGGTCTCTACACATCACTAGCGGTTTGTGGGATGAGTCAAACAATTCTTGGCCCCTCTAATCACCACGAGTATCAGACCAAAATGAGACAGCTCTATTTGGAGCGCTTTGCTCATCTTCCCTTTGAGGTTTTTAAAAATCGGATCATGATTCTGCGTGATCCAGCCAAGATCGAAGAATGGAAAAAAGCAGAGAGTACTACTGAAATATTTATTCCCGTGGCACCGTCACAAGAAGCTCAACCCTTAAAAATCTCCTCCCTTGCGGCACTAGAAGCACATTTTAAACAAGAACATGCTCCAAGCCTGAGCGCAGAGATTAACGAGGAAGTTTTTCTCTCAGGAGTTTCAGGCACCCAGTGTTCTGATCCATTGATTAAGAGTGTTATTGAACAGTCATTACAAGAAATCAAACGTTTCCCTTTACCACTCTCGCATCTCTTAGGGCGAGAATTGGGAGCTCGTGGATTACAAATTTTTAAAGCACATGAAAATATCGTTTATGTCTCTTTAGCACGTCCGCGTTATGTGAGTGAGGAGAGGCCACTTTCTCCCTCATTGATGGTGTTACTTAACACTCTGAAATCTCATCAAAAAAGTTCTCGTGCAGAACAATGGCAAGCCATTGTCGCATCGCGTCCGCTTCAGCTAGAAGAGAATAAGGATCAACATGAATCTGCCGTTGCCAAAGATCTTACATGGCTCATTCATGAAGGCTATGTGATGAATTATGCATCACGTGGTTTTGAGATTGCAAAAAAGCCGAAGACACAATCACTTTAGGCGCGACGGTTTGTGAGATAAGGCATTGATTTCTGGATTTTTTTTGAGCACTTGACGCGTGATACTATTGACGGTGGCTACCCATAAACGATTGAAAATAAGGAGAGGGAGTGCAGCCAAAGGAGTCACCATGAGTGATACTGCAGTAGCGGCTAGTGCCCCGTAGTGAAGATAAACAAGGCAACCCAAAGAAGAGATCACAACCACATGGATTAAATAAATAGGAAAAGAAAATTCTCCGAGCCACTTAAAAAAACCGCCTGAGAGAAATGTATTCCATGTTGGGACAATCTCAATCAAGGCAATCACGATGGTCGCTCCCAAAATATAAAAATAGGTGACTAGTTTGTAGTTGGGATCTATCCAGCTTAAGGGAAGATAAATTCCTATTCTTTTCCAGGAAGTGCTGAGTAAATAGAGGCCTAAGACTAAGAAGCCAATTGTCATAAAATTCACAGAATATTTTTTCTTGTGTGGTAAGAGCGCTGCCATGGTCACTCCCATAGGAAAAGCAACTAATTCGGATTGAAAAAAATGCAGGAGCAGAATCACGTATCCCGTGAGAATGATGACTATGAGTGGTGAAATTTTTTTTGCTTTGAAAAGGAGTGGAGCTAATCCAAAGGCGATAAAGCTGCCTAAGAGCTCAGGCTGCATAGTCCACAAACTACTATTGTAAAAAGCCTCTCCTTTAAAAAAAGTAGAGAAGGAACCTTGCAAGAGAGCACCAAAAAAGCTGAAGGAAAAAGGCTTTTCAGAATTCCAAATAAATTTTGCTAAGAAAGGCGCGTGAGATATAGGGACTGCTTTTTCAAAAAAATACCATCCCAATTTTAAAAAAAGATAGGAAATAAGCACGGTCACAAGGACTGGTCCCATGAGGCGTGGCCATCGTTTGAGAGCGCCTTGCATAAGCATCTGAGTATCGCCAGAGAGAAAATAACGGCGGGTTAAAATATATCCTGAGAGGACAAAAAACAGCGAAACAGCAGCCGTTCCATTGATAAAAAAGAAAAACGGCGATCCTTGCCAGATCGAGATTCCTTCATGCGGGGCAACCCCAACATGCTCAGGGAAGAAGCCCAGAGCGCAATGCCAGAGAAGAACGGAGATGGCCGCGATCCCTCGAATCCCTTCTAGGGCAATATCTTTTTTCTTTTCTTGAGTCGAGGATGGTTGCATGGAGGAGTTCAATGAAGGCATTCTGAGCCTGTTAGTGGAGGTTATGAGTGTTGAGGTCTTTGATTTGAGGGTTCTTGGGGGAGGGTTTATATTCAGAAATCACATGCCGATGTTCATTTTGATCATGTCTTTAATATGAGAACTGGATTTGGAAACCTATAAAAACTTTTTTAGGGTGAACAGTTTTTTCTATTCTAGCCATGTTGAATATTCACGCTTATGCCCGCGGATGGGCTTCATGATAGGCCTCTTTTAAGCGTTCTGTGGTAACGTGGGTATAGATTTGAGTGGTGGTTAGGCTTGCATGACCGAGGAGTGACTGAACACTTCGTAGATCAGCTCCGCGATCTAGTAGGTGAGTCGCAAAGGAATGTCGGAGTGCGTGCGGGCTTAACGTCACCGGTAGACCCGCACGACGAAGATACTTTTTAAGCATTTGCCATACTGCTGTAGAACTAAGTCTACGACGACTTTTATTAATAAAGAGCGGGCCGTTTTTTACATTAGCAACTTGCCTGTATCTTTCAATAGCCTGGAGTGCAAGGCGACCGACAGGAATAATTCTTTGACGAGATCCTTTACCAAGGACGCGGACTGTTTCCTCGATCACATCAAGATCTCCGACATCAAGCCCAACTAATTCAGACAAGCGCAATCCTGAGGAATAAAAAAGTTCAAGTATCGCTGTGTCACGACTGCTCATCCAGGGAGTGGCTTGTTTTTCTTTTTTTTTGCGCTCTGGATTTTCAATGAGCTCGGTGACTTGCGCAAGGGTGAGAAAATGAGGGAGTGATTTTTCAACTTTAGGTAGGGAGACTTGCTTGAGCACATTGCTTGAGAGATGTTTTTCTTCAATAAGATAATTAAAAAAACTACGTAGCGCTGCAAAGCGTAGACGTATGGTGGCTCGTGAGACATTCTGTTTCATGAGTTTGAGGAGATAGGCCCGAAAATCTTGAGCGCTTGCTTCATTCCATAAGAGCTTGGGTTGAAAGGAACGAAAATCTGCGAGTGCCTGACGATAAGCCCGCAGTGTTTGCGGGGAATAATGGCGAGCATTTTCTAAATATTCAAAAAAGCAGGAGGCAAGGTAGTCTGGATCAAGCGAAGAGTTGATAGAGGGAGATGACATAAACTTTTTTTGTGTTTAGAATATTAACCTGCATATTTCACACCGATTCTGCTGCGGCTTGCGAACACCTGATGGATACTGCGTCAGCTTCGAATTGCTCCTCGGACAACACCAGTGCTCCGGAGAGCCCGGGGTCTCTTGGGCCGCCGGTGGTGTCACCATCAGGATTCACGGCGCCTCGCGACGGATCAGTATGAAATATGCGGGTTAACCTTGTCATCAAGAAATAGAAGTGATGTATTGCTCCATTTTTTTATGGTCAAGCGTATAGATCCAGATCGTGGAAGGATTCTAGTGTTTTGTAATAATTTTTAAACAAATAATCTCATGTGATGTTATCTACGCGAGTGCTGACAATGAACTGGACTATAGCATATGGTATGTGACATGAAAACGATCTCTAGCACGCATCAGGAACATAATGTAACGACCGTTGGATTTGTACGACGTGGATACTCGGCTGCGGGTGGGGCAGAGGCGTATTTAAAGCGTCTTGCAGCAGGATTATTAGCGCGAGGCTATCGTGTTGTTCTATTAGGAACAGGCGCTTGGCCCGTGGAGGCATGGCCAGGCGGAGAGGTCGTCACTTTTGCCAATCGCTCTCTACACGAATTTTCAAAACAAGTATTAGAATCTAAAAAAAAGTATAATCTGGATCTTCTCTTTTCACTCGAGCGTGTTCCTGGATGTGACATTTTTCGTGCAGGCGATGGCGTTCATGCTGCGTGGTTAGAACATCGAAAAAAAAGAGAATCTTTCTTAAAAAGGTGGTTTTCTTCTTGGATGCCTCGTCATCGTGCCATCATGGCCATGGAGCGTCAGCTTTTTGCTCCACAAGCATCTACTCTCATTATTGCTAATTCTGAGATGGTAGCCCAAGAGATTGAGCGCTACTTTTCATTTCCCAAAGCCCAAGTAAGAGTTATTCCCAACGGAGTTCCTCCTGTGAAGGAGTTGACTCAGGAGGAGCGTCGCGGGGCTCGAGAGATTTTCGGAATAGGGGAAAGAGAATTTGTTGTTCTTTTTGTTGGTTCTGGTTGGAGGCGTAAAGGTCTAAAAATCGCCATGGATGCAGTAGAGAAAAGGATTTCCACTCAGCAGGCACATGATCGCCCCATGCGTCTTTATGTTGCAGGAAGAGGTAGAAGGCCTAGCACCCCATCAAAAGCAGTACGTTTCTTAGGGCCTGTAAAAAAAATGGAGCTTCTTTATAGTGCTGCTGACCTTTTTATTTTACCCACACTTTATGATCCTTTTTCTAATGCCTCTCTTGAAGCGCTAGCAGCAGGTTTGCCGGTAATGACCACACGCTCTAATGGGAGTTCGGAGATTATCGAAGACGGCGTTCACGGTTCCTTAGTTGATGATCCTAGTGATGTCGATGCCTTTGCTCGCGCCATCTCATTTTGGAATGAGCGTCTTAATAGTGATGATGCCACTAAGACGAGAGAGGCTTGTAGAAGGCTTGGGGCTTTTTTTAGTATGGAACGAAATATCGAGTCTACTCTGGAAGTGCTGGAGGAAGCTCTAGTGAAGCGTTCTGTTGCAAAAGTATCTCACTAAAAAGTGGACAGTGGTCGCTCGCCTCTCTCCAGGAAGCTGGACGAGCAATCCCAGAATGCTCATGGATGATGAAAGGAGCTAATCTCGTATTAACCATCATATAGTCAATACGAGAGTATTCATCGGCCTCTTTCCAATATTGTGTCCATGATTCTTTCCGATCATCGCTGAGATCGAGTGCTTGTAGAGGGCCTGGCTTTTTAGAGTTTCCAAGTAAGGTAAAGAGAGGTTTAGAATTTTTAGTGTCATTACAATCTCCCATGACCAAGAGATATGTCTTAGGCTCTTCTCTCATGATCCTCTGAACGTAAGATTTAAGATAGTGTGCTTCAGCAGCTCGAAAGGCAGCCTGGTCATAGTCGGGGGCAGGAATTTTTGATTTGAAGTGGAGGGCGATCAGGCGAAGTCGAATATGTGGTTGTGGTTCCACCGTCACATCAATAATACCTCTTGGACTATGTTCTGCCTTCCCATTAACAAGAAGAGGGATCATAGACTGAGAATGACGTTCTAAAAAGGGGAAGCGACTGAGTAAAAGGAGATGTCTTTCTTTATCCCATCCTTGGAGGTATTCCGAGTAAGGGTAGTCCAGACCAACATGATGTAGGTGGCGCTCGAGGTCATGAACTTGACGCAAGTCACCAATTTCCATAAGCCCTATGATATCGGGATGTAATGTGCCAAGAATCGTGGCAATCGCTTGTTTTTGAGCCTCTGGCTTCCCTGCACTAGTACGAAAGCGACCATTGATCCAACGTGGCATTGTGAGATAATTCTCGACATTATAGCAAGCTACGATGAGAGGAGTTGGAGACGTTCTTAATAAGGTCTCGGCAATCGAATTTGTCTCTGGAGCGGTAGAGACGTGAGGGTCCTCAATACTCTCCACATTGGCTTGGAGCAGCGAGGTAAATAGGGTAATAAGAAAAAAAATTCCCCTAAAAAAATTCCTCAAATCTTTTAAACAAGAGAGGGAGCCCACAAGCACAAGAGCGTCTAACTCTGCTTGGGTATTTCTTCGCTTCCTGGCGTGTGGCCATGAGTGCTAGGAGGAGTCGTTGTTCCTGCTAGTGAAGAAGGAGAGGAAACCTGATCGTCAAATTCTTGTTTTGCTTTTTTAAATTCATTAACACTCTGACCAAGACTCCTTGCAATTTCTGGAAGACGCTTTGCCCCAAAAACCACAAGAACAATGAGAAGCCAGAGAACAAGGTCCTGGCCGCTCGGAACTCCGAATGCTAAAAAAAAGGAAGATGAGGAAAAAGAAATCATGTTTAGATTGATAGCAGTGGAAGCCTTGCAATGCAAGAATGCATCGCTCTTTATTCATACTGATCGAGATTTTTGTAAGAGAGACTTGATTTTCTACTGTAGCGTTATGGGAGAGATCATGTAAGCTTCTTTTTTTATGGCATCTTTTACCCATCAACTAGAACAACTCATCACCGGCTCTGTTCAAGTCCACAGTACGTGGGAGCTCAAAAAAAAACTTTCCCTTGGCGTTCCTTTGAGAGTCAAACTGGGTGTTGATCCTACCTCCTCGGACATTCACTTAGGACACACCGTTGTTTTACAAAAATTACGACAATTTCAGGACTTAGGTCACCATGCTCTACTCATCATTGGGGACTATACTGCGATGATTGGGGATCCTAGCGGTCGTTCTGTGATGCGACCTCCTCTCTCCCACGAACAGGTCTTAGAGCATGCCCGCACTTACCAATCACAGGCTTTTAAAGTCTTAGATCCCAAAAGGACAGAAATTCGTTTTAATAGCGAGTGGCTGGCCCCGATGCGATTTGCCGAGGTCATTAGGCTCAATAGTCGCATCACTTTACAACAAATCCTCCAACGCGAGGATTTTCGCAATCGTATCGATCAAGCTCATCCTATTCATCTTCATGAACTCCAATACCCGCTCATGCAAGGGTGGGACTCGGTCATGGTCCAGGCTGATGTCGAGCTTGGTGGAACTGATCAGCTCTTTAATTTGCTTGTGGGACGCGATCTTCAGCGTGAGGAACAACAAAGTGAACAAGTCGTGATGACTATGCCTTTGCTGGTCGGACTTGATGGCGTGCAGAAGATGAGTAAAAGTCTTGGAAATTTCGTCGGTGTTGAGGAAGATCCGAGCAGCATGTTTGGAAAACTCATGAGTATTTCTGACTCCTTGATGCATGATTACTACCGACTTCTCCTTGGCGAAATCTGTGATCATTCCCTCCATCCCATGGAGGCTAAAAAAACATTAGCAGAGCGTATTGTCAGTCGCTACCATACCACTCAACTCGCAGAGGAAGCACGAAGGGAATTTGACCTGCGCTTTTCAAAACGTGATCTAGAGGCTGCAGAACTCCCCGAATATTTTCCAACAACCAATCGACCCCACGATATAACCTCTTTAGTTGTGGAGGCTTTTCAACAATCCTTTGGCATTAGCAAATCACGTAGTGATGCACGTCGGCTTATTGAGGGGGGGAGTGTGACCTGGTCAGGAGAAAAAATCTCAGATCCTAAAAGGGTGATGGAACTTCGCGTAGGAGGAGTACTCAAGCTCGATCGTAAAAATGCGGTGAGAGTAAAATGACGATCGAGTTAAGATTAGGGATATCTCTTTCGTGGATTACCATGCATATCAAGCTCTCCAATACTATGAGTAGGCGTTCAGCACAGTGGAACTGAGGCAGTAGCTGGCATCAAGAGCTGAAGCAATTTTTGACAAGGATTGTCTCTCTGATAAGTTAAGAAAAGGGAGAGCATTCTTTCGATGTATCTTTCTCCTCGTTCGGCCCATGCAAAGTAGGAAGTTTTGCGATAGACGACGTACTTCCTAATTTGACGTTCAGCCAAATTATTAGTTGGTGGTATTTCTAGAGGATCTTCTAGAACTTTCCACATCATAGGTTCACATTTAAGAATATTTTTACTCACTCTCTTTGCTTGTTCTAAACCCGGCAAGCGATGTGTTCTTTTTAACCAATAACGCAATCTTCTTCGTAGAATTCTACATCGGCGTAGAAAGAAAATAAGTTCAATGTTCTTTTGAAGAAGACTTCGGTGTAATCCAAACATTTCTTCGGCTATGCTTACCATGTGTCTTCCAATGAAATTGAGGTCAGCATCTCTACTTTGAGCAAATCTTTCAAAATCTCTCACCAAATGAGACCAACAGACTTGTCTCCTCTCTTCTAAAAAATAACTGTAACAAGAATATCGATCTGAGATGACTCTCCCTTCGTAGTTGGGCAATGTCTTTTCTAGCACTTTTGCTCCTCTCGACTCTGTTAGTTTAATCAAGGTAGCACTCTTATTGGTAAACACCCATGCCCATCCTCTCTTCTTTCCAAGGCGATGGCCGGTCTCATCAATGTGTAAGAGCGCCGATTGTTGTATCTTTTCTTCAAGTTGTTGATAGCTTGTTTCGCACTGATCACTCACTCTCTCCTCTGTCCTGGAAAGCGTACCAAGGCTAATCTTGAGACCAAGAATTTCTTCCAGAATCATTTGAGCTTCACGTTTAGAATTCTTAAAAAATCCTGTCAATGCACTTACTGCACCTTTAGCTCTTGGTCCTAGAAGATCGTTGCTTACTCCCTCGGAAAGCCTTGCCTTATAACGCTTCTTACAACAAGAACATCTTCCGTGATGAAGATAGTAGTTTGTTACTATTGGTTTGATGACTGGCAATTCAACTTTCTGATGTGTGTAAGGCTTCGCTGCTAAAACAATCTTCCCTCCACACGGGCAATACTCTTCGGGATGAATGCTAATCTCCTCATCGGCCTGAAGCTTCTCTCTCCACTTGCCAACATGTCCAGGCTGCCCTCCAGGCTTGAGTCCACTTTTCTTGATCAACTTTCTTTTGTACAAATCTCTCGATGGTGGAAAAGAGGAATTCCCTGAATTCAATCCAAGCCTCTCTTTGAGCCGATCATTCTCTTCTCTCAGAGCTCGATTCTCCTTCTCTAATTCCTCAACTCTTCTCTCAAGTACGGAGAGCCGATTAATAAGTTCTGTAACTGAAAGTGTCATCTTCTTTAAAAAAAACCTCTCTCACTTACTTGCTTGGTTCCAACTTGTCACGCTTTTTCTTATTCAACTTGGCCGCTCCTCTGAACGGTTACTACTATGATCAGGAGAGCCATCAGGATGAAGCCGGTATATTGAATGCCATGGTGCAATATCATGCGTCTCACTAAGGTCCGTATCAGAAGGAGCAGCGTCACTACCTTTTTGTAAAGCTTGGGTGGGCTTGTCTTCTTTTGTATGCATGTGCGTTGACAACTCTGCACCCATCGCTTTTATCTTTGCTTTAGCCCGGATATTTCATGCTGAATCGTAATGAGGCGCTGTGCAAAGCTTGTTAGTACAAGGCGGGCGAAGGATTGTGATGCCGGGCTGTATGTGTCCATACCGCCCAAATCACCATTCGAGACCAACGCAGTAATCATGAGCTTTCCACAAGCCGTAATAGATTTAGTGTGAAATATTCGGGTTAGATCTCTGCCGTGCCTGCAATGGTTGGTGTGATGGTGCCTTGGTATTTTTGGGTGCCGCTTGGTATTGAGTTGGACATACTATTTTATTTATGTGGTTTTTGTGGTGTGGAACGAAATAATGGAAACCAATTCCCAAGACTTTTTTCGAGGCCTTGTTGAAATGTCAAGTACGATTCAGTGAGTGTCCCACCGCTCGGGATAGCTTGTAAAAGAGCTGGTAGAGACAAGGTAGGTAAGTCATAAATCGTAGAGCTAACACCGACCACTGAGGCATAATGAGCATCACTAGCAGCTGTTCCAGCAAGCCCACGACGTTTTGCATAGATCGAAGCATCTTTATTAAAGGCTTTGAGTGAGACGGCAGCATTAAATGTTTCGATGGCATTTAAATTGAGGTCGTTTAAAACCTCCTCACGAATACCAGCACGAAATTTGTCAAAAGGATGAGGTGCTACAGCCAGTCCTCCACGTTCATGAATGGCAGAGACGACTTCATAGGCAGGTCGTCGTTTCATATGAGGAAGCGTGGTGCCCAGAGAGAGAAGATGGCCGTCCTTGGTCGAGACTTCAACTCCGGGAACAATAAGAAAGTCATTCACTGCTTCTCCGTCCTCACGGATGAATCCTTTGCGACGTAGATACTCCACCCCATCAGAGGTATCATGATCGGTGATTGCAATACCACTGAGACCGCGTTCCTTAGCGGCAGCAATCATGCTTTCGGGGGAAGCAGATGCATCACGTGAAAAGAACGTGTGAAGATGAAGGTCAAAGGCATAAAGCATTTTCGTATCTTTTCAGACTGTTTTAGGAATCACAAGTTTTCTCATGTAAAGAATGCATGGCCGAATATTTCACATTGATCTATTGCGAAGAACGGGAAGGCATATGGATGCTGTGTTAGACTCACAATGTTTTTCTGCCTGACCCCATGAGGCTTCGCGGTCTCCTCGCGACGAATCAGTATGAAATATGCAGGCTAGAGCCTGTTGTAAATATGTTGCCTGTTTACTCAATCTGCACTGTGTAGAGAAAAAAATCTATGCTCTTAGCTCAGGTTTCATGATTGGTTTATTGTCGGAGTCTTTGTCGCTGCGATGTATAGGTGTTTCTTGTTGATTGAAATGGCTCTCTTGATTAATGCGATTGTTATCTGCGTTATTATTGCTTTTATTAATGCGATTTTTTTTAAGATCTGCATATTTATTGCCCTCACTATTGATTTCCTCAATACCTGCATATTCAACATAAACAAGTGGATTAAAAGTATCTGTTGAGAGGATGTTGGATGTTGAGAGAGGATCAGTTTCAGTAGGTTCTACAATAAGGCTCTTCTGATCTAAAAAGATGCCAGGGGCATTCATGCTCTTTGTTACTGGAGTATCGCCCGTGTTATTAGGGGAGGTTATTTTATTACTCGATAAGAGTGATGTATCTGTCGGTATGGTTTGGATGTGGGACATAGGTATTATGTTAATGTGTTTGTAGGTTGAACCCGAATATTGCATGCCGATCTACTGTGGAAGCAGAGAAGGAAGATGGATGCTGCGCTCAAACTCAAAGTCTTTGACTCGCTCGCCTTGCCCAACCCTACCTTCATAGCCTCCTTATTACAATGAGTATGAAATATCCAGATTAATCTGGATAAATGGTAAAACGATATTCAATTTCTAGACGTCCCTTGTCTAAGGTTTTTGCAATTTCAGGAGGAATGATCGGAAGTTTTGCTTCGGTAATAGATTGAAGGCAGCAGTCTGCAAAGGTTTGGTTAGAGCTATTAGAGAGTAGATGGAGTTCCTCAATTTCTCCTTCTTTGTTTACATAAAACCGGAGTATTGCGCTTCCAAAACTTAAGAGTGCCATTCGTTGATCAATCGAGTAGTACCAATGCGAACTAATGGCATCGGCTAATGTTTTTTTGTATCGGCCAATGGGTGTTGCCTCGGCACTAACAGATGATTTGCCTTTGTTAGAGATAGCACCATGAATCATCGAGGGATGAGAGCTTGAGGACTCACTTGTTGCACTTTTAGATAATTTTCCTATGACGGGTTCTTCATGAGAGCTCGATTCTACCTGCTTTGAGGAAGGTAGTTCTGTTTTGGGCAATGTGGTTGAGGTCACTGTTTGACAATCGCTCTCCTCTTCTTCGGGGGGGGCTGCGGAGGTGACTGGTTGCATGCTAGCATCGGATGGTTGATTATTAATCTCGACCAAATCGTCTTCTTTTCCTTCTTGCTCAGGAAGGGGAAGGTTTCCTGCAGGAGCAAGTTCGCTTGATGCTTCCGTGTTTTCGTGTGATTCCAAGGCAGCGTTTTTGGGAGCTTTTTCTAGAGGCTCTGCGGAGGCTGTTTGAATGGTTGCTCGTGTCTCAGGAAGTGGAGGAGAAAGATCGAGTACGATTTCGGGGAGAGGTTCTTTTTCAGGTTCTAGTGTGCGTGGTGATAGGCCTTGCGTTGCAAGATGCAAAAGGCCAGAGCCAACAAGCAGAAAAAGAAGTGTGTGAACAAAAAGAGAAAGAAAAAAAGAAAAAAGAGAGCTTTTTGCCAAGCATCGATTGTTATTTTCTCCCAGTTTCATCAATAATTAATGAGTGCAAGACAAGGACTCTATGACTCTCATTACTCCTGAATCGCAGGATCCCCGTAAAGGGTGAAGGAATGACGTCTGGTGATGCGCAGCTCAAAAATTTCGCGCTCAAAACGCTTGTTTCCTTCAAAAACCACAATTTTATTGGTACGCGTGCGACCAGTAAGACGCGATGGATCATAACGGCTTGGTCCTTCACAGAGAATTTCCTGGAGCGTGCCGACACTAGATTCTAATTTTTGAAAAGCAGAGGCATTGATCACTTCGAGCAGATCTTTGTTGCGAAATTCTTTGACTTCTTCGCTCAGTTGTCCCTCCATCGTTGCTGCTGGAGTATCTCCTCGTGGTGAGTAGCGAAAGACAAAGGCATTATCAAATTCTAATTCCTCGGCAAGACGACGTGTTTGAAGATAGTCCTCTTCGGTTTCTCCAGGAAAGCCAACAATGATGTCTGTTGTGATCGCAATGCCAGGGCGAGCATTGCGTAATTGTGCGACGAGTTTGCGGTAGGTAGAGGCTGTGTAGGGGCGATGCATGGCTTTTAGAATCCTATCAGATCCTGATTGGAGAGGAAGATGGAGATGCTCCATGATTTTAGGATGCTCTCCAATGCAGGTGACTAAGTCCTGGCGAAATCCCATGGGGTGAGGGGAGGTAAAGCGAATACGCTCGAGTCCCTCGATCCTATGGAGTGCTTCGAGCAATTGAACAAAGGGGCTTTTTTCATGGACTTTAGGCATTTCATGACGTCCATAGAGATTGACAATTTGACCGAGTAAGGTTACCTCTTTGACCCCTAGTGCTACGAGTTCCCGGGCCTCATCAACAATATCAGCAATCGGTCGCCCACGTTCTGGCCCACGCGTGGTCGGAACGATACAAAAGGTGCAGTGCATGTTGCATCCTTGCATAATGGAAATAAAAGCTGTGGCTGGAATTCTTTCCTTCACTTCATGCAATGGTGCGCTCATGACGGCGGTGCTGGCGCTTGTTGCCTGCACGTCTTTTTCTTGTTTCCCGTATTGGCTACTTACACCACTCATGCTGCTGGTTTCTTTTTCGAAAAACAGATGATCGCGAATAGAGTTCTGGGAATCAAGTTCTGCCTCGACATCGACAATGGGTGCCCTAAAAGCCTGCGTGAGCTCGTTAAACTCGTCTTCTTCCTCGCGACGTTTTTTTATAATCGCATCTATGTAATCGGCCACACGGTGGAATTTTTGTGTCCCCACAATCAAATCAACATGGGGTGATTTTTCTAAGAGCGTTTCTCCGAGACGTTGAGCCATGCATCCAAGATAGCCAAGGATTAACTGAGGCTTATCGCGGCGGAGTTTTCTTAAAAATCCCATCTTTCCAATCGCCTTGTTTTCGGCCATTTCACGGACGCTGCACGTGTTGAGTAAAATAATATCGGCATCCTTTTCATGAGCCACTGGAGTATAGCCTCGTGTCAAGAGATCGCGCGCTACCTGCTCTGAGTCACGCTCGTTCATTTGACACCCATAGGTCTTAATAAAAAATGTGGGCATAGAAAAAATTTATTAGACTTCTTGGATGACGAAAAAAAATATAAAAAATGTTACATTCTCTCAGGAACTTCAATTCCTAAAAGCTCTAACCCCGTTTGAAGCATTCGTCCGGTCAATGCTGCTAGTGCCAGTCGTGATTTTTTGGTCGACTCTTGCGCTTTAAGCATCGGACAGGCCTCATAGAAAGCATGAAATTTATTGGCTAGCTCGTAGAGGCCTAAGCATAGGATGTTAGGGCGGGCATCCTCAAGAAGGGTTGGGATGATTTCTCCGATCTGGAGGAGCTGTAGGGCAAGGGAGCGTTCTGTCGGCTCTTCAAGGACCATAGGCCCGAGAGCATGAGTGTCTAGAGTCTCTTGCTTACGAAGAAGCGAGCGAATACGAACATAGGCATTTTGTAAATATGGGGCCGTATTCCCCTGAAAGGAGAGCATTTTTTCCCAGGAAAAAAGATAATCAGTCATCCGATGTTGCATAAGATCAGCGTATTTGAGGGCTCCGAGACCTACGATCCTGGCGATCTCTTGTTTTTCTTCCTCCGGAAAATCAGGGTTTTTCTCTTGAACAATGCTATAAGCGCGATCGATTGCTTCTTGAAGCAGGCTTCCAAGCTCAATATTCTCACCACTCCGCGTCTTCATCATCTTACGATCCTCACCTAAGATACTGCCAAAGGCAATATGCCGGAACTCTGAGGTGAGTCCTAGGATGCGAGCAACACTGAAGAGTTGCTCAAAGTGGAGTTGCTGTGGTGATCCGCAGACATACCAGACGGCATCAGGATGCCATCGCGCTTCGCGATATTCTAAGGTAGCGATATCTGTGGTGCCATAGAGGAAAGCTCCATCAGATTTTTGGATTAAAAACGGTTTGTCATGGAATGCAGGGTGATTGGGAAAGAAAATCACAACAGCCCCTTCACTCTTTGTAGCAATTCCTTGCTCCAGGAGCCTATGGACGAGAGGTTCCAAGGCATCATGATAAAAACTCTCTCCTAAGCGTTCATCAAAGGAGACTTGGAGGAGCTCGTAATGTTTTTCAAATTCTTCCCAAGATAACTTCACGGCTTTTTTCCAGAGCGCGAGATTCTCTTGATCCCCGTGTTGTAATTTCACAAGTTCTTCGCGTACCTTGGCTTTGAGTGTAGGACTTTGCTCTTCTAAGGCAGTGACCTCCCTGTAGAGGCGTACTAATTCTTGAACCGGAGCCTCCTCAAGTCCTTTACCTGCCGGCAGGTACTTGAGACCATAAATGACTTTTCCAAACTGTGTTCCCCAATCCCCGAGATGATTATCGGTAATGACGTGATGGCCTAAAAAACGAGCAATCCGTGCCAGGCTTTCCCCTAGGATCGTGCTTCGAATATGCCCTACGTGCATTGGCTTTGCGATGTTTGGAGAACTAAAATCAATGATGATGGTTTTAGGGTGGTTAGTTTTGGCAATGCCTAAGCGCCCATCCAGAGAGAGCGCTCCTATCTGTTTTTCTAAAAAAGCCTTGCTCAAAGAAAAATTAATAAATCCCGCCCCAGCAATGGTTGGGGCTTCACAACAATCATCCACTTGAAGGTGCTCAATGATCTCTCTTGCTAGATCACGAGGATTTTTTTGGAGAATCTTAGCAGCAACCATCGCTGCGTTTGTTTGGTAATCACCGAATCGCGGATTCGCAGTCGATGTCACAATGCCAAGATCCAGGGGCAATCCCATCTCTTGAATCCCTTGACGCAGGCGACTCGTTAAGATTTCTAGAGGTGTTGAGTAGGTCGACATGAAGCTTAAAATATTTTTTTCAGTAAGTATTCTCCTAGCTCGCTAATAGAAATACGCTCCTGCTTCATGGAATCACGTTCTCTTAAGGTGACCGTGTTGGTGAGGGCTGGGCCTCCTTCTCCTAAGGTCTCAAAATCAACCGTGACACAATAGGGAGTGCCAATCTCATCTTGCCGTCGGTAGCGACGTCCAATGGCGCCTGCCTCATCGTAAAATACCGATAGGAAGGGACGTAGCGCGCGTTCAATTTCATGAGCCTTGTCGACAAGAGGCGGTTTATTTTTCAGTAGTGGAAAAACCCCCACCTTCACCGGTGCCATCCGAGGGTGGAAATGAAGCACGCTGCGGACTTCTTGCTCTCCTTTTTCGCTTGTGACCTCTTCCTCTTCAAAGGCTTCGCAGAGGAGTGCTAAGAGCGTGCGATCGGCTCCAGCACTGGGCTCGATGACATGTGGGATGAATTTTTCTTTTGAGACTTCGTCAAAATAATCCAGAGGTTTCCCGCTCTGAGTCATATGCTGGCGTAAATCATAATCAGTCCGGTAGGCAATGCCTTCGAGCTCCTGAATGCCAAAGGGAAATTCATATTCAAGGTCATAGGTTTTGAGCGAATAAAAGGCACGCTCGGTATCAGGAATCTCTTTGACATGAATTTTAGAGCGAGGAATTCCGATGTCTTCATAAAAGGTAAGCCGCTCTTCCAGCCAGCGATCTAGAAGCTCCAAGCCTTGAGTAGGATGGCAAAAATATTCAATTTCCATCTGTTCAAATTCACGAGAGCGAAAAATAAAATTGCGTGGATTAATTTCATTGCGAAATGCTTTTCCAATCTGAGCAATGCCAAAGGGAAGCTTCTTACGAGAGGTTTCTAGAACATTACGAAATTGCACAAATATCGCCTGCGCGGTTTCCGGACGTAAGTACGTCTTATTGGTGTCATCGGCCATCGGACCTACGTGGGTTGTGAACATCAAATTAAAATCACGAGGGTCCATTTTCTCCCCTTCACAGGTAGCCACTATCTTGCTTGGTTTCTGGGGGCAAGGAATCGATTCAATCTGATCGGCCCTAAAGCGTCCCTTGCATGTTTTACAATCAATCATTGGATCAGAAAACGTATTTTCGTGACCGCTCGCCTTCCAGACAGAGCGATTCATAAGGATCGCCCCATCCATGCCGACCATGTCCTCACGCTCACGGACCATGCGGCGCCACCAAAAATCCTTCAAATTTCGCTTCAACTCAACCCCCATTGGACCGTAATCCCAGACCCCATTGAGCCCGCCATAAATTTCTGAAGAAGGAAAAATAAAACCGCGTCGCTTTGCAAGGCTAACGATTTTTTCCATACGTGATTCGTGCTCTGTGCTCATGAGGATAAAAAGAGAGGAGTAATGGGTGATGGGGTCTGAGAGTTTTATAGATCAATGCCGACCCCTCGGAGTTTTTCCGCCACATGGGCAAAGTGTTTTTGAGGAGAACAAATCTCCTCGATTTCATCTTTTAAGAGAAGTGCTGTGACCTCAGGCTCCTCACACAATGAGCTAGAGAAGGCAGAGCGCTCTCGCCAAGTGCGCATGGCAGCTCGCTGAACGGCTTCGTAGGCTGTCTGACGAGCCATTCCACGATCGGTGAGTGCCAAGAGAACTGATTGACTGCCATAAAGACCGTGAGTGAGGTTAATGTTACGTGCCATGTTTTCTGGATAGATCTGCAGTCCAGCAACCAAGGTCGTAAGAAGGTGGAGCATATAATCCAGTAAGCTAGAGGAATCAGGCATAATGATACGTTCCACACTACTATGGCTAATATCGCGTTCATGCCAGAGGGCCACATTTTCCATGGCTGCCATGGCATTGCCACGCAAGATACGCGCTAGCCCACAAAGGCGCTCGCCGGTGATGGGATTGCGTTTATGAGGCATGGCCGAACTTCCCTTTTGACCTTCACTAAAATATTCTTCGACTTCTAAGACTTCGGTGCGTTGAAGATGGCGGAATTCCGTCGCCCAGCGATCAATACTGCAGCCAACGAGCGCTACTGTCGTCATGAACTCTGCATGACGATCACGCTGTAATATCTGTGTGGAGAGTGCGGCGGGCTTGAGACCGAGTCGTTGACAGACGTAAGCCTCGATGCGCGGATCCAAGTGCGCATGTGTCCCAACAGCACCACTGAGCATGCCAATAGAAACACGCTCACGCATCTCGAGGAGGCGTTCTTTAGCCCGACTAAACTCATCGTACATCACCCCAAGCTTGAGACCGAAGGTGATGGGCTCGGCATGAATACCGTGACTTCGTCCCATTGTGGGGGTGAAGGCATGTTCCTTGGCACGTTTGGCAATGGCTTCTTGAAGTAATTCAATATCTCGCAAGAAGAGATCAATCGACTCCTTCATCTGCACGGCAAGTGTGGTGTCCAGAAGATCTGAAGAGGTCAGACCACGATGAATCCAGCGTGCAGGCTCTCCCACATAGGAGGCCACATTTTCTAGGAAAGCAATCACATCGTGATTGGTGCGCTTTTCAATTTCGGCAATAGCTTCCTGTGAGAAAGCTCCTTTTTGACGAATGATCTCTGCATCCTCACGCGGGATGATTCCTATTTCTGCCATGCCCTCGCAGGCTAAGATTTCAATTTCGAGCCATAGTTCTAACTTGCGTTGGTCAGACCAGAGGGCGCGCATGGGTGAGCGGCTGTAACGTTGTATCATAAGGAAACATAGTAGCCAGAATACAGCTAAGGAAAGAAGAAGAAATTAACCCGGATATTTCATACTGATCACCTACGGAGACCGGGAAGTCAGATGGATCTTGCGTTAGATTCAGAGAACACTTGCCACATCACATCGAGTGGTGGCACTTGTTCAAACCATATTTGAAAGGCTAAGGCACCTTGATGTACCAGCATGGAGAGCCCATTGGCTGCCTTGGCTCCTGCGCTCATAGCTGATTGCATGAGGGGTGTACTGGCCGAAGAGTAGACCATGTCATAGCAATAGTGATCCTTGTGAAAAAGATGTGGTGGAATGAGCGCACGATCCTTCTCCTGCATCCCAAGGGATGTGGCATTAATGATGAGATCAATACGAGGCAAGACGTGAGAGAGCTCTTGTTCACTGAGTCCGGTGGCATGGATGGGTATGGTCCCCTGAGTGTGCCTAGCGTGGTCTGATAATTTTTCTATCTGGGGACTTAGGGCCTTAGGCACCCGGCTTGCAAGGGTAAGCTCCCGGCAGCCTCCAAGAACCGCCTGCGCTGCTATGGCACGACCAGCGCCACCAGTGGCCCCAAGCAAGAGAATGCGCTGCCTGGATATTAATAAACCCCAGATTTCTTGGAGCGCGGCGACGAGGCCTGGGCCGTCCGTGTTCAAGCCATATAATTTCTGATCGCGGATTAAGATCGTATTGACCGCACCTAAGAACCGCGCATGATCGCTCACCTGATCAAGATGGGCGATCACGGCCTGTTTGTGCGGGAGTGTGATATTGAGTCCTAAAAATCCACACTCTACGAGGAGCGCAAGTGTTGAGCCGAGTTCTTCTGGTCTAACCTCAATCCCGAGATAGCGGTGGGGGAGCGAGGCTGCCAGAAGAGCCGCATTCTGCATCCTTGGGGAGAGGGAGTGGCTGATAGGAAACCCAAGGACGGCAAGCCGGTCGTTTTCTCCAAGGAGTATTGAGCGATCTTTTTGGGCTAAGAGATCGGACGCTTTGAGATAAGCGGGTCTTTTTTCAAGCATCATGAGGTGCTTGGCGCAACCGTTTGATGGTACGCTCGCGCCCTAAGACTTCAAACATTTCATAAAGCCCCGGTCCCACAGAACGTCCGCTCACCGCCACGCGTGCAGGGTGCACCAGCTCGCCGACTTTGATTCCTAGCTTGGTGACTGTTTCTTTTAAGGAGGCTTCGAGAGAAGCTGCCTTCCATGACTCAACACGCGTCAGCGCCTCTGCAAGGAGCTGCAAGCGCTCCTTGGCCTCGGGAGTTCTCAGGGTCTTCTGCACAGCTTCTGGGTCAAAAGGAAAATCATCCGAGAAAAAACAACAGACCCAATCAGGGAGATCGGGGAGAGATTTAATCTTAGGCTTCACAATGGCGAGCACTCCTTCAAGTTCCTCGTAGCTTTGCGCCTGTAACCCTGCCTTTTCTAAAAATGGACGCGCAAGCTCCGTGAAGCGGGCTAAATCCATATGGAGCAAATATTGCCCATTCATCCAAAAACATTTGTCCACATCAAAGGAGGCACTCCGACGATTGATATTGTGGAGTTCGAAGAGCTCAATAATTTCCGTGGTACTTAAGATCTCTCGGTTGTCTTTAGGAGACCATCCGAGGAGAGAAAGATAGTTGCGCACGGCCTCGGGAGCATATCCTTGCTCGGGATAGGTTCCGATATTGGCTCCCTGATCCCGCTTGCTCATCTTACTACCATCACGATTAAGGATGAGTGGCGTGTGGGCAAAGCATGGAGGCTCCGCCCCCAGGGCCGCATAGAGCTCGAGATGTTTTGGCGTGTTAGAAAGATGATCCTCCCCACGAATGACATGGCTGATTTTCATTTCAATATCATCAACCACACTCACAAAATGAAAAATCCACGAGCCATCAGGACGACGGAGCGTCATATCAGGATGCGTGCCCGGATTAGTGAGATCAAATTCGATATTCCCACAGATGAGATCATTCACCGTCACCCGCTCGCGTGGAGAGCGAAAGCGAATGGCCCCATTCTCCTCATAAAGGTGGCCTCCCTTTTCAAGGCGGGCAAGGTATTCTTCATAGATCGGAGTCCGCTCACTCTGATAGTACGGCCCGTAGCTGCCCCCCTTCTCGGGACCCTCATCCCAATCGAGCCCCAGCCAGTGCAATCCCTCAAAGATAATCTGCTCTGCCTCCTGCGTATTACGACGATGATCAGTATCCTCAATCCTTAGCACAAACGTCCCACCATGCTTGCGCGCATAAAGCCAGTTAAAAAGAGCCGTACGAGCCCCCCCCACATGCAGTAAACCAGTGGGTGAAGGAGCAAAACGAGTGCGAATAGGATTAGTCATGAGTTAAAGGATCGGGGGAGAGATGGTGAATACTACTGTTGATACAGAGGGATGACTCTACTACTCCCTCACAAGCACGGCAATAAAAAGCTCTAGCATCCAACTAGAATAGTTCAGGCTTTCGGCGTTTCTATGTCGGGTATTGCGTTAAGTTGTTCCGTTAACTGAGCAAACTCCTTGTCAGATTTTGATTCTTCTGGTTTGTTTAAAAAATTTGTTACAAAAGAAAAATTATCCTTAGTTTTTGATTCTTGCTCTTTGTTAATGTTTATCGCTTCGTTAAGTAATTCCTGAAGAGATTTTTTTGCTTGTTGAAGCTCAGAAGGTGTTTGCGGTTTTAAGAGATTTACGGGACCTTTTTCACCTTTTTCATTTACGATTTTTTCTTTAAACGGTTGAAGCCTGTTCTTTAAAGAAGGATCCCAAGTACCTGTTTTGCCTACGATGCTATAATATAACTCGTTTAAAGCTGTATGGGTTTCTTTTACCTTCGTGTTCGCAGCTTCTATCTCGGATGTTAATTTAACTTTCGCTGCGAGATCAGCTTGTGTTTTTTCGGCCTCAGCTTCACGCAATGGCTTATTAGTTTTCTCCTTAATTTCTTGTTTTTTTAAGAGTTCTGCGCCTTTTAGCGCTGCCTCTTGGGGTAGATTTTTTCTTGCTTTTTCTAGCTCTTTTCTTGCTTTTTCTAGCTCATAAGCTTTCGCTTCTTCCATGTTGGTTTGCACTGATTGTTCCAATTTCTTCAATTCAGTTGATTCCTGGAGTAGCTTCCATAAATCGTTTATTTGGGTGTTGTCTTGAGATGTGTGATCCCTAATATCTGCTGTTGTATCTATCTCTGGATTAGACGGCGATGAGATACCTTCCGCTGCTAAGCTCTCCTTTGCAGCTTGTATTTCTGCTGTTGTCGGTACACCGGCTAAAGACGGTGAGGAAGGAGATTTATCTAGGTTGTCGGGTAGAAGCAACAATTCTTTTAGGGTGGAATTGTCTTCAGGTGTTTGATCATTAGGATCTTGTGTCAGTATAGATTTAGCATCATGCGGTTCATTAGAAGTTTTTTCTAACGTTTTATCTGCTTGGTCTTTATCGTTATATGAAAAAAACATCTTCCCCATCAAATTGCGTATCCCCGTAACTGGTTTAACCCTTACCCCAAAAAGCAGCTCACTCAAATCACCAGGCGCATGGTAAATTGCACTTCCTATCTTTCCTAATCCGCTCATAACACTATCGTATGTGCTTCTGCTGTTGTTTCCAATGTTAGGAATGCTCATAATCTTTGAAAGGTTGCTTTGATAATGGTTTTTTTATTTTTGGTTTTGTGACTCTGTTGCTTGAGCTCCAAGTGGCAATCAACAGAGCTCTTAGGATCGTACTGCATGCTTATTTTGCAAGCGTGAAAAATAATGGACTCTCATATCTGAATTGGAGCGAAGCATCGATTTGCCTTCCCG
>Ga0364909_10081_pt1 | contig 40509 bp, 38 predicted proteins | sample SorcelJu500001C3_3_FD_206966 | JGI IMG/M metagenome (GOLD analysis project Ga0364909, IMG submission 206966) | Enriched cells from Trout Bog Lake Hypolimnion, Wisconsin, USA - BchlTB.June25.5000.01.C3 | ecosystem: Environmental > Aquatic > Freshwater > Lake > Hypolimnion/Profundal zone | place... | reverse complement strand
GCGACTGTTGATCTGTATCCGTTGAATACAAATCAATTTTTACGACAGGTTCCGCGAATATCGGTTTCAGGCCCTCTTTTCACCTCCTTGTGCAGCCTGAAATTGTGCTCAGAGCCGGTCCTGCCCACCAGCGCGATCCTCCCGGGTTTTGCTGGTTGCGAACGGTTCGCGGACTGGTTTACATTCAAATAATAAGCGGGCCTTCCTGGTCCACACTCTCCTTGGCGCCGACATGCTCCACCCGGTTTTGCCACTGGGCACCGAGAAAATAGAACCGGAGACTGTCGGCCTCCTTGTCGATTTCGTCGATCAGCAACTGACGAATCTTGGTCCACTGGGCCGGATCAACAATGCACTCGAACACCGAATACTGTACCCGCTGCCCATAGTTGCGGCAAACCTTGGCTACCCGCCGCAGCCGTTTAGCTCCGCCATCCTCGCTTGTGCGCACATCATAGCTCACCAGCACCATCATGGGACCGTCTCCTGCTTATTTCCAGATAACCGGGGGATAGCCGTCGAGTTCGCCCCGCAGATACCGGGCAAACAACAGGGCCTGGGTGTGGAAAAACAGGCCCAACGACATCTTTTCTTCAAGAAAGGGATGGGTCATTTCTTCCTGTTTGCGTTTCTGATAGGTCACCAGCAGGGTCTTGCGGGCCGTATCGCTCATCCGCACCGCGCCGCCGTCGCTGAGGGTAAAATCCCCCTGCTGCAGTTGGCCGAGGTTCACCAGGGAGAGCGCCAGACGATCCGCCAGGGGCCGGAACTCCTCCATCATATCCAGGGCCAAACCCGCCCTGCCCGGCCGGTCGCGATGCAGATACCCCACCGCCGGGTCAAGCCCCACCGATTCGAGCGCGGCGCGAATATCGTTCATCATCAGGGTGTAGAGGAAGGAGAGCAGGCAGTTGATGCGATCGAGCGGCGGTCTGCGGCTGCGCTGGTGCATGAAAAAATCGTCCTTGCCGCGGACGATGAGGTGATCAAAGGCGTTGAAGTAGACCCGGGCGGCATCGCCCTCCACCCCGCGAACCGCATCAAGACCAAGTTTCCCCTGCAACTGCCTGAGTGCGGCGGCCAGACGATGAACCGCCTCTTCCAGGACCGGGGCGTCTATCTTGTCGGCATGATCGCGCAGCCCCCGAAGCAGCACGGTCCGGCAGTTGGCGATCTTGCCGACCACGCAGGCGGTTGCCACCTCGGCGGAAAAGATCGGATCGTCCGCCCGCCGGTACTGTTCGCGCCGCAGCAGCACATTGCCCGACACCGGCCCCTGGACGCGGGCAAGGAAGCGGCCATGCTCGGTGAGAAAGCTCAGACTCACATTCCGCTCGCCGCAAAAGCCCATGAGAAACGGGCTGCAGCCGACATTGCCGAAGCAGACAATGGAATCCAGGGTATGCAGCGGCAGCCGCAGGGCCACCTCGCCCTCGATGCGAACAACGACCGTCTCGCCGTCCTTGGCCAGATAGGCCCCTTGAGTGGTGACGAACAGGGTGTTGAGATGTTTTTTCACAGATCCACCATTTTGCGGAGATAGGTTGCCACCTTTTTCCTGGTGACCACTTTAGGCAGGCACAGCGCCAGAAACGAACAACTCTCGCACCGGGGGCCAGGGTGCGGCGGCGGCGTGCGGTTGGCGGCCAGCAGAGCGTGCACCCCTTGGGCCGCCGTGATGACCGCAGCCCGCAAGGGCTGATCAAAAACTACCGACGTTCGCCGCTTGGCCTGCCCGTAGTACAACGCTCCTTCCGGGATAATGCAGCCGAGCATCTCCTCCAGGCACAGGGCCTGGGCGCACAACTGGACCCGATCAGTATCGTCTTTTTTGGGACGGCCGCGCTTGTACTCTACCGGCAGAGGCAGCCAGGAGCCATTGTCCTGGAGGTGAAACTCGACAATGTCCGCCCGGCCCGTCACCCCCAACCGCAGGGAACGGATGGGCACATCGTACTCCACCCGCAAGCGGCGGCGCGATTCCTTGCCCGCTGTATGGACCCGCTCATGGAGAATGCGGCCCTCGGCGGTCAATCGATTTTCCGCCCATTGCTGCTCGATGTGGATCAAAGCGCACTGACGCGGGCAGAAGAGGAAGTGTTGCAGCGCAGAGATCATCACCAGATCGTCTTCGCTATAGATGCCGGTTCCGACAGGCGGCTGACAATCGCTACCTTTTGCGTCGATGGTTTTATCCATGGAGGGCATTGATCGTTTCAGAGGGCGCTACATCATCGAGCAGATTGACGATCAGCCGGATCATAAGCTCCTTCTGGGCAGGATCGCTGGCGGCGATGAGCAGCGCCAGGGCGACCAGCCCCTTCTTGTCGAAATGCGAATCAGCCAAGCCGTTGGTTTCGAGAAAAAGCAGGAAAAGAAAGGAGCCTATCCGTTTATTGCCATCGGTGAAGGGATGATCTTTGATGACGAAGTAGAGGAGATGCGCCGCCTTTTCCTCAATGCCGGGATAGAGGTCCTGGCCGCCGAAGGTCTGATGAATCGCGCCAAGGAGTGCCGCCAGACTGTCGCCGCGTTCCCGGCCGAACAGATCGGTGGCCTCGCCCTTTGCCGCCAGCTCGCCCCGAAGGCAGTCGATGGCTTGGCGAACTGCCGCGAGATCGAAGGTCGCGCCACTGCCACGATGCGCGGTTGCGGGCAAGGTCAATCGGTCTTCATCGTACTCGAGCAACAACTTCCAGGTCGTAGCGTAGCGGCGGACCAGGTCGAGCACCGCCAACCCGGCATCACTGACCAGCCGATGCTGTTCCAGGGTTTCGGCGAGCAGGGCCAGCACCCCGCGCACCTCCTCGACCCCTTTTTCCGCCAACCGCCGCTGGTTGAGGGCTGCCCCCCGCACCAGATACTCTTTCAATACCGAGGTGGCCCAGATGCGGAACTGAGTGCCGCGCAGCGATTTCACCCGGTAACCGACTGAGATGATGACATCGAGGTTGTACGAGGCCACGGGCTTGTCGGACAAAGCAATATGCATTTTTTGCATATTGCTTTGTCGCGGCAACTCTCCTTCCTTAAAGACGTTATTCACATGCCTGGAAATAACCGACTGATCCCGCTGGAAAAGTTCGGCCATCTGCGCCTGAGTCAGCCAGACGGTTTCATCCCTGAGCTGGACATCCAGGGTTGTTCGCCCGTCTTTGGTTTGATAGAGAGCGATGTTTCCGAGATCGGGATATGAAGCCTGTGTTTCAGATTGCGAGGTCATGGCCGAAACACTCTTCAAAACCCGTCAATTTCTTCAGCAACCAATCCTTCCAACTTTTGCAGTGCATAGGAACCATCTGAATCAACGGTTAAGGTTCTATGCACCTTGGCTGAAGAGTATTGGCCAGCCTTGCTATTGTGTTTCCACCATATGATTTTTTCTATAGCCATGCTCCCTTCCGGGCGGGCAGAGGAGGCATCTCCCTCAAACAGTTTCGGCAATACCTTTTTAATTACTTCGGCATCCTCATTATTGAAGCCAGTACGTTCGGCCAATTGGGGATTCATACTCCCAAAGGTAAAATAAACGGCACGATCAACCCGATGCTTCATCCCCATGGTGTCCGATCCACGCTTTGAACCATCCCCCTCTCCGCTGACGCTTTTAGTGATCTGAATGCTGGCGATACTCACTGGCTCAACACTAAAAGCAGATTGAATTGTCACCGGACCCCGAATCGGTATAGAAACACCGTTTGCATCTTCCTCACCATCCTTTTTCTTTTTCCCTGAAAATGCAAACAACTGGCCGAAAGTTCTTACATCCAGCCATTGGGCACATGCTAATTGAGCTGTTTTGTCGGGAGATGTTTTTTTACCGTCAAGGGCATCCTTGCCGAGAATATTTTCGGCGCGAGCCTTTAAACTGGGCATGCCATCTGTCTTTTTCTCATCCGATTGAACAAAAATGGGGAAACCCGCTTCCTGTAAACGATTTCTGATTTTCCGTTTTAAGCAAACATCGGAAATCTCGCCAAAACCATCATAGTCTGTCCGGGGCCGGTTACCGTTTAAAGGGTCACCATTGGGGTTGGCATTTTTTACGCTCAGAATAATGGCAAAGTCAATTTTGTGGTCGAGGCTCATTTGGATTCCTCCAGTTGGGTTGTTGTTTCGTCTGTTTTCTCTATTTCGGTGTTGCGATAGCACATTCTTTGGCAGTGATACCCCAGTAAAAATTCACCAGTTAACGGTTTGTCGAGGGTGAACTCCTCGTTTTCAAAAGAAGAGGTGACTGCATCAAGTTCCTTTTTCCGGTTCGTCAAGAAACCTCCCCGTGATCCTTGCAACCGTTGCATGTAGGGTTGCAGGCTCAATCTAATCGTTCGCCATGTCGAAAAAGGTCTGTCCGCAAAGCGTTGCATCAAACGCGCAGCATTGGTGGAACGATTTTCGCCGCCGACCCGCAGGGCTACCTCTTCAATGCGTTCGGCTATCGCCAGAAGCCTTCCGTACAAATAGTCTCTGGAATTGCAGCTCTCGTCCAAGTTCATGGAATAGTTTCTCCTTTTGGCAGGGTTTGAATGTCGTCGATAAAAACCTCTAAACAGGGCACAGGTAATCCCAAGATTGCGTTCCCACTCCCAGTGCTCACAACTGTTGCGATTGCTGGCACGCTTGACCGCCAGATGCAAAATATCATGTGGAAATGGTCGCCCATCGACAATGCAGGGAACAATGCGCTCCATGATATTTTTGCGTAACGTGCTATTACTCTTGAGGATGTCTCCATACGCTGCATCAGCAATATTGCGCGGCACAGGCGCACTGACAGGCCAAACAGTTTTTTGCGCGGGCTTCTTTCCGGCTTTACTAGGCACCGCGACGGAATAACGTTGAAACCAAGCAAATTGAGTATGCCATTCTTCGAGACGGCGGAAGAATTCACTTCCTAACAATTCGCGGTAATAGACAATTCCCATCCTTCCAGGGGTCGCCGAATCCAACCCCATAACCACGATTTGGTCGTTCAGTTCAAATTGACCACTATACCCGGCAAGGTATTTGTTGAATTGTTGAGCAAAGGATTCGCCCAAATCTCGACCGTGATCAATCATCGGTTGCTGAATTTCCTCCTCGTCATCCTCAATGAGAAGAGGCTCAGACAAATCCTTCATAAGTGTCCGTGAATCTTCCAGGGGTGAAGGAATGGGTTTGCCTGAAACCGCCCAAGCAACAAAAATCTGATCGCCTTTTTGTCCTTGGCGAGAAATGAGCCAACGAAGCGCATTATGGGCTTTTTGCGAGACCTCAAAGCTAATCCCAGCGGCCTGTAAACTATCTGTAAAGCGCCCTCTATAGGTGAATCCCGCCGAGTCATTTGCAGAAAGCAGTTTTGCTTTATCCCCCGTATGGCGTAATTTTGCTGGATGATTGATCGAGAGTGGTTTTTCATCGCCAATGATGCAACAAACGCCAAGTTTTTGCGCACTTTGCGCATCGTATTCGATCCAGCTTTGATGCAAGCTGCTGTCGTTCCACGTTGTGCTATCCAACTCCCCAGCTAACTCTACGGTCCAACTAACCAGAGCATCACCGGGTTCAACCTCGGTTCTATCGGGCTGGATGCGTTTTTCCTTTGGCACTGCAGGTAGAACTTTAAAAATCAATGGGACAGGATGCTCCTTTTCTTCTTTGTGTGGCCAAAAGTTTAACAATCCCTTGCTTTCATCAAGAAAAAGGACTCCCGCAGAAACTAAATCCTCGATTACTTGACCTTTAGAGATATAGCGGTGCACAGCAACAGCTTTTTTGTGAGCGTACTTGGAGCGACACCACTCCGCCAATTGATTCTCGTAAGAGTTGAAATAAGATTTTTTCTTTCCTCCATAAGCCGGGTAATCTTTTGCTACATATTGAATTTTATCTGCCAAGGAGTGTGGGGCCTCGCCACTACTTCTACCAGCTGAACTTTCTGTAGCTGGCAGAACGATCTTGGTTTTTTCCAGAACATTTGCGCGTTTAAAATTTCCGTGCTCGTCAATAACGATATTGATGTGAGCATTCTGGAGCGTATGACTGATTGGCATAAGCTTTTTATCTTCCGGCAAATCCAGATGCACTCCGGCTTCATACGTCTCATACAGTTTAGCAAGCCAGCTCATAATGGCACCTCTTCTTGGTCAACCGGCTTGAGATTGCTATCCACTCCAAAATCCTTGGGCGACATGGTGCGAACAAACCGCCGTGCATCGCATTCTTCAGGACGGGGAAACGTTAAAATTCCCTTGTGCATAACGGCTCGCCAAAAACGACTGCACAACTTCTTTTCCCCAGTTTCGTCAGGGTAGTCAAAACCATGAAACATCAAGCCAAAGCTGAGTTCCGGAATATTATCGTAGTGACTTGCGCCTTCATCGAACTCACAGGGCTCGACGTATCCCTGGCAATCCCGGGTACCAAGAAAAATATCCTGTCGCCCTCCTCGTTCAAGGTAACGCTTTGTTATTTCGTAGTGCTTGCCGTCGATTCTATCTTTAGTGAGTTCCGGTCGATGTTCGTTCCATTCAAAATGGGCAGCAACCTGATATTCGACATCATGAAGAAAAGTATAAATAGCTAAGTCATTTCGCTTGTTGCCACCGCCCCACACTAGCGGCTTGGTCCCTTTGGTCTGGGTCTGCAAAGGTTTCATGACCCGTACCTTGTCAACGTGCCAGATAATGGTCGGCTTCCAATAGATGGATTTAAGAACTCCCTTGATTGCCTCGTAGGTCGGGACATGGTAGGAGCATTTTTCACCGCCTGTTTTAGTGACAGGATCGGTAAACAGGGCATATCGGCCCCATAATCGAAAACTGATATCGTTTTTCATGCAAGCACCTCCTCCTTATCCAAATAAAGTCGACAGGGTGCTGACCTCGTCTGTGGACACCCCAAATTTATCGCTGTAGTGACGCTCATCGAGAAAATAAATTTCCAGGTCTGATTGTATAGGAATTACCGCATTGTTTTCCTTTAATTTTTTCCAGACATTGGGAAATACATTGACGCTGTATTGCTGGGCCCGATGAAGCAGAGCATAGTCCTTGTCCGGATCAAAAGCGGCACAAAGTTTTTCTATGATCTCCTTCCCTTTCTTATAGGGGACGATCACCGACTGGGTTGGCGCATCGATAACCTGAAAGATATTTCCTGCCGTCATAAAGGATTGTTTGAGTGGCAAGTCGGTAACAGCCACATTTCGACTGTTTTCACTGAGCAGATTCAACAGGCTATCTGCTCTTCCTGCTTGTTTTGCGGTAGCAGGGTATGCCATTTCATCCGCCCGGCTGTAAAAATAGTAGTCAAAATACCGTTCCATCACTTCTGGTGCTAACAAGTCACCTGAAATCTCGGAGAATATCCGTAATGCCTTGTCTCTCCCCTCTTTTATATCGTTGAGCATCCCGATATTTTCCTGGTCTGGGTTGACAACATGCACTGTTGCCCCGGCGCTCCGCCCGTTTCTATTGCAACGGCCTGCGGCTTGGGCGATGGAATCGAGTCCCGCCAGAAAACGGATAACCGAGTTGAAATCAACATCAACCCCGGCTTCAATCAGTTGCGTACTGATGCACAATACCGGGATGTTCCAGTGCAGATGGCGCTTGATTCTTTTCAAAATCAATTTGCGGTGAGCAGGGCACAGGCTGGTGCTCAGGTGGAATAGGCAACGTTCGTCAACGTCTACGTTGTCCTTGCAGGAGAGGTAAAGCTGCTGCGCCCAGTCTTTGGTGTTAACGATAAACAGGCAGCTGCCTTTGTTTTTGTACTCCTCAACAGTGAGGGTAGTTAATTCTGCTTTCGTCCAACCCTGTGGACGGACCTTGTTACTAATGTTCACCCGTTTTAATTCTTCGAACCGGGCGGCGACATTACCAATCAATTCACTGTTGGGAGACATCGCCAACTGCCCTTTATCCGGGTCTTTCAGGCGATCAAGAACCGGTTGAGTGGCGGTGCAAAGGATGGCGGTTGTCTGAGTATGTGTAATCAGGAAATTTAAAGCATTGCAAAACAGATGAACACATTTGATGGGCAAGGTCTGGACTTCGTCAAAAATCAGAACAGATTTGGCCAGTTGGTGCATTCGCCGTGCACCCCGTGTTCCCCCGCCAAACAGTACTTCCAAAAATTGCACCATCGTGGTGAAAATGATGGGAGCATCCCAATTTTCAGCAACCAGTTTGCTTTGCCAGGTTTGCCTCTCCGGTTCAAGGTTTGAGTGTTGTTCCAACACCCAAGAGAAAGCATCCCCCTCCTTTTCCAGTATATTGCGAATATCCGCAGCATTCTGATCGATGATCGAAGTGTAGGGGATAATGTAGATGATATGTTCCAAGTTGTGCGTTTGTGCATGGTGCAGCGCAAAGCGTATGCTGGCATACGTTTTGCCGCCGCCCGTCGGCACCGTCAGCTTATAAAGTCCTTGTGGGCCGTCGGCTCGAGACAAGCACTCTTGGGAAATTTGGCGGCGAATAATGTCGATGTCATTTCGTATAGCAAGATTTTCAAGATAAAATTCAAGTCGGGTAATCGCTGGCTCCCAATCAACAGCCTGCAATTTTCTGGCAGCTTTTTTACTGGGCAACTCAAAATCCGCGCTGTCAATTCTGTCGGCATCGATCAGACAACTAAACAAAAAGCGCGTCCATAATCCCACCCGGAAAGCACGCACCGTTGCCGATAGGCCATGAGATTCCAGCCCTAGAATGAAATCCAGGCAATCTTTTATCCGTTCCGTTGTGGCAAGCGCTTCAAGTCTTTGACGAATTTCATTGTCCGCAACCTGAAGACATTCCTGCAAATGGGTACGGTCATCACTTTTGGCAACTCGCTCAAGAAAACCAACTTTTCCATCCGGCTTTAAACAATCGATCAGTCCGCTGTGATGTGACGCCAAACACAATGCCATGATCTGACTGGCATATTTCCCTGCTGGATACTTGCCTGCTTTGTATTTTCTGAATTGTTCCCAAATCCATTGGGCACCAGCACTGGAATGATCAATTTTTCCTTTCAAGGACAGTGCGTCGACATAGTCATCGTCAATGTCGGGATTCAACAGACCTGTTCCAGACTTTATGTAGCCTTGAAACTCTTGGCTGTATTTACCGAAATCGTGCAACAGGCCAAGGAGTTCCCCCAAATCTGGAACACCCAGCTTTTGTGCAAACCTTCTCGATAATTCGGCGACTTCCAGCAAGTGATCCACGACTGACTGGATTTCTCCATCGGATTTTCTTCTATGAGCGATGAATTGACTTTGTGTCATACACGTCTCCCAACTAATCCTTTAATAGGTGCGGCAGTCCCCAAAGTTTGAGCGAAGAAAATAGCTGACAATAAACACTCGGAAGCTTCAATCCAAAATCAGTACCAAAAAAACGCACATTATCCCCTCTTTTTTCGTAAATATTTCAGACTGTTCTGATCTCATGCCTCGCTTGTGTCCCACAATGTCGGCATGGTGCTCACCGGCCCGGTTACGCGGAGTATCTGAACTCTTCAGGCGCGGGAAGCCCTTCAGGGAGTACCGGCAGGGGAGGCTGGAGAAAGGACCCGGTACAAACCCTCCGATCCATCATCCCTTCGAACATCCCTCCAACGCCTCGCCTTTATTAAGGCCGGTAGCGGTTGGGCCGGACCTGATGCGATTGCCGGGGAAGAGGGGTGATTGTTGAAACCACTCGTGATCCGCAATCAAAGAGAGAGTCGCTCCACAATCGCCGGTTTATCCAGATATAGTTCTTCCTGGAGCCCTCCGGATCGACAAGCTCCAGCAGCAGATCGACAACCACCGCAAGCAGCAGATAGGCAATAAGGTATCCCATGTTCTTTCCTCCTGATGAAAAAGGGTTTGGTGTTTCTCCTGCCTCCACGTTACTCTAGGTGGTCTGTCAAATAGCGACCGACCAAATTTTTTCTTTCTCTTTTTTTCTATTTCGGGAATCTCCATGGCAAAATACAAACCCCAGCATGCGCGGCTGCTGTTTATCGACAGACAGATCCGGGAAAAGTGGTTTCCCAACTGTTCAACGCTTGCCGAGAAGTGGGAGGCAAGCGTCAGCACCATCCAGCGCGATCTCGACTACATGCGCTATGAACTCGACGCCCCCCTCAAGTATTCGGCCAAAGAGCGCGGCTATTATTACACCGAGGAGCAGTATCAGCTGCCGGCTCTCAACATCCGGGAAAGCGATCTGTTCGCCATCTACCTGGCCGACAAACTGCTGGTCCAGTACGAAGGCACTCCCATCTATGACAGCCTCTGTTCCGTGTTTCGAAAGATCGAGGATTCCCTGCCGGACAAGGTGGCGCCCCGGTCGGGCAACGACCAGTCGCGGTTCACCGTGTTTCCGCCGGTTGCCACGGTCATCCTGCCGGAGGTGTTCGAAACAGTGCTTGCTTGCCTGCGGAACTCGATGCGGCTGGAGATCGAGTACAGGAACCCCGGCGCGACCCCGGTATGGCGGCAGGTCGATCCGTATCATGGCGTGCGGTTTGAGGGGGATTGGTATGTGGTGGGTTACTGCCATCTGCGGGGCGAAATCCGGACATTCAGCCTGGCGCGGATAGTCAGCGCCCGGAAGCTCAAGGAGCAGTTTGTCATTCCCGAGGATTTCGACTTCCGACGGCTCTCGGCCAGTCAGTTCGGAATCCATTGGGGGCGAGGCGAGGTCGAGGTGCAGATACGGTTTGCGCGCCCGGCCGCTGCCTACGTCCGGGAAAGGATCTGGCATCCTTCCCAGAGCATTACTGATAATAAGGATGGCTCACTGGTCCTGACCCTGACCGTCAACCATCTCCTGGAATTAAAACGCTGGATTTTGTCGTGGGGCGAGATGGCACAGGTGCTGAAGCCGCCTGGGCTGGTCGAGGAGGTAAAAAACACCGCTCAATGCATGGCGGCATCGTACCCAACCACCTGATCCAATCTTCGTTGTTTCAGGGGTTGGCGTGCGCCAGTTGCCCCTGAGTGCCCCAGGGTTTGGCGGGTTTTTCGAATTTTCTGCGTTATTTTTTGAGCACAGCATCGTGGGGCCGCCCGCATATCTCGCACCACACGTTTTCCACGTTTTTCAGTCCATCGCCGCTGTCATGGACCATGGCTGCCGCTTCCTCCGGGCTTTCGGCATAGGCAACGCACCACTCCGTTCCATACGTTTCGTATAACTGCCAGTCCTCGCTGAATTTTTCATTCTCACCATGGGCCTTGTCATCACACACAAACGGATACGAGTTCAGCTCTTCATGACTGAGAATGGTGGCCTCACCGTTGCGACGTACCAAATAATAATTCTTCATAGCCTTCTCCTTGCCTGGTTTTGAGTAATCCCCTCTCTGCTCGCATCGAGAGAACTGATTATTAATGTTTCTATTCTGTATTTAAAAATAGCCATTCATCATGGGCTTGTCGACCTGCTCGTTCCTCACTTGTGCTTAACGGTCACAATCCGCGTCGTTGTTCTGCCGAACGAACAGGAGGAATCTTTCGGAAGCTTCAGATTTCTCCTTTTGATCGAAATGATAACCAGAGAGAGGAACCTTGCATCCCTTTATCCTTCAGGTCGCTGCCTATCCCAATATTTTCAGGATATTGAGCAGGGACGACGGAAACAGCCCGAACAGGAGAATGGACGCCGAGGCGGCCAGCAGCACCACTGCCTCGGCAAAACTGACATGCCCCTGCGCCGCATTTCCGGCCGGTTTGAAGTAGAGGCACGTGATCACCCTCAGGTAATAATAGACCGAGACGGCAGCAGTCAGGATGCCGATCACTGCCAGCATAATTTCTCCCGATTTCAGGGCCGAAGTAAAAATCAGGAACTTTCCCGTAAAACCGGTGGTCGGCGGGATACCGGCCAGGGCGAACAAGGCCAATGCCAGCACCCCGGAGGCCAGGGGGTTGGTGGTGCCGCGTCCGTTGTACTCCTCCAGGGTGGCGCCGCAACCGTTGCGCTCCAGCACAGCGATGGCCCCGAAGGCAGCGAGGCTGATCACGCCATAGGCAAGGGCATAGTAGGCCCCTGCTTGATATCCGCCCGAGCCGCCGGCCAGCCCCGCGATCAGTGCCAGCACCACATAGCCCATCTGGGCGATGGAGGAATAGGCCAGCATCCGCCGCACCCGGTTCTGCAGCAGGCCGGCCAGATTGCCGAGCACCATGGAAAACAACGCCAGTCCCCAGAGCGGAGCCCGCAGCAGGCAGGCATCGCCAGCCTGGGGCAGCAGCAGGAGCAGCAGGAGCAGCGCGGCCGCCTTGGATCCGCCCGAAAGAAAAGCGACCACCGGAGCGGGCGCCCCTTCGTACACATCCGGCGTCCAGAGGTGCGCGGGCACCAGCGAGAGCTTGAAGGCCATCCCGATCAGCAGACACCCCCAGCCAGCAAGAACAGCGGGATGCACAGGACCGATGACCAAGCTCCTCCGCATGGCCTGGCTGATGTCCAGGGTGCCGCCGATGCAATAGAGCAAGGCAATGCCAAAAGCCAGAAAAGCAGCGCTGAAGGCCCCCATCAGCAGGTATTTCAGGCCGGCCTCGCCAGAGGCATCCTGTTTGAGGTCAAAGGCGACCAGGATGTAGAAGCCAAAGGTCATGGCCTCCAGGCCGAGAAAAAGGGTCAAGAGATTGGTGGAGGCTGCCAGGGCGACCATGCCGAAGGTGGCAAAGAGCAGCGTTGCCGGATATTCCTCGCCACGAAGGGCGCGTTGCTGGTTGTACCCCATGGAAAAAACCAGCGCACCTGCTGCCATCAGGCAGAAAAAGAAGGTGAAGGTGCGGGTCACAATGCTGGCGGAAAGCCCGAGAGACGGTACCGAAAAGGGGAAAACCATTAGGGGGGCGGGTTGCAGAGACCAGTGCGCCGCAAACAGGGCGGTGGCAATCGCAACCAGATGCGCAATGCGGTCGTTGCCGGTAAGAGCACCGACCATCAGGGTCAGCAGACTGCCGATGGCCAGCAACAGCAGCGGCAGGGCTATCCAGAGTTCGGCGCCATTCATGGCATGCCCCCAGTCAAAAGTGCTACCGGAAGTTTAAGCATACCCAGCAGCGGTGTCGGATGCAGCCCCAGATAGAAGTCGCCCAGAGCCAGAACACTTAAGACCGCGAACTCTCGCGGGTTCAGATCCGCCAGCTGTAGCGGTCTCCGTTCCTCCTGAAAAAGGATTTTCTGCACCAGCAGCACGGTGTAGACCAGCGGCAGGATCACGCCGATAAAGGCCAGGGCCGTCGTCAGAGGGGCAATTTTCAAGGTCCCGGCCAACACCAGGAATTCGCCCACAAAGTTGTTGAGACCGGGCAGTCCGGCCGAGGCCATGGCAAAAATCATGAAAAAGGTGGAAAAGCGCGGAATCTTGCCCCACAACCCGCCGAATGCCTCGATCTCACGGGTATGCGCCCGTTCGTCCAGCATCCCGACCAGGGCGAAGAGGGCGGAGGTGGTCAGGCCGTGATTGACCATCTGGAGGACAGCGCCGGAAAGAGCCACCGGTGTCCAGGCCGCGATACCCAGGGCGACAAAACCCATGTGCCCGATGCTTGAGTAGGCCACCAGCCGTTTCATGTCCTTCTGGCTGAAAGCCACCCAGGAACCATAAAGAATGCCGGTTACTGCCAGCACGAAGACCAGCGGCGTCAGCATGCGGGCGGCCTCGGGAAAAAGCGGATAACCAAAGCGGATCAGCCCGTAGGCCCCGGTCTTGAGCAACAGGCCGGCGAGGATGACGCTGCCGGCGGTGGGGGCATCGGTATGGGCATCCGGGAGCCAGGTATGCAGCGGCACCAGCGGAAATTTGATCGCAAAAGCCAGCAGGAAGGCGGCGTAGAGCCACAAACCGGTGGCGGGGCTCAGGGTGGTGCCGGTCAGGGCGGTCAGGGCGAAGCTGTAGATGCCGCTCTGGGCGCCATGGATCAGGTAGAGGCTGATGATCGCCAGCAGCATCAGCAGGGAGCCGGACAGGGTGAAGAGGAAGAACTTCATCGCCGAATAGAGGTTGCGCCCATGCCCCCAGATGCCGATCAGAAAGAACATCGGAATCAGCATCACTTCCCAGAACAGGTAGAAGAGAAACAGATCAAGGGAAAGGAAGACCCCCATGATGCCGGATTCCATCAACAACAGGAGCGAGAAGTGGAGGCCGACCCGGCTGTGAATCGAACGCCAGGAAACCAGAACGGCCAGCATGGTCACCAGCGCGGTGAGCAGCACCATCAACAGGCTGATCCCGTCCATTCCCAGGGTATAGCGGATGCCATAGGCCGCGATCCACGAGTGGTCCTCAAACAGAAAGAAACCCGGCGGGGCGCCGGCCGGGGAAGGCGAGGCCGCGAACAGCCAGCACCCGCAGGCCAGCAGGAATTCCGCACCTCCCAAAACCAGGGCCGCGACCTTGGCGAGTTCTGCCCGCCTCCCCAGGGGCAGCAGACAGAGACCACCCAACAGGGGCAGCACCACCAGAATGCTGAGGATCGGCAGCCCGCTCATCGCGCTCATAACGCCACCAAAGCAAACCAGCCGATGAAAAGCGCCGCCCCTGTGGCCAGGCTGAGCAGATAGATGTATAACCGCCCGCAACTCCAACTCCCCAGCCCACGGCCGCAGCGCCCCAGCAGAGCGGCCATTTGGTCGAACCCCTTGTCGACCATGCCTTCGTCCACCCGTTGCCACAATACTTGGGAAACCCAGACATAGGGACGAACAAAGAGCAGGCGGTAGAGATCATCCACGTACCAGCCGCCAAGCAGGAAAGCGTGCACGCCCCGGGCCGGTTGTCTGGCCTCAATCACCCGCTGTTTACGGCGATCTCCGCCGAAGCGGACCCAGGCCAGGGCAATGCCGGCCAGGCTGACCAATGCCGCCATGCCTGAGAGGAGCAGTTCGCTGGCCGGGGAGAGCCCCTGCTGGCCGCTGGCGCCCAATGGTGCCAGAAACTGCTGCAACAGCCCGTGTCCGAGGTAGGCCGGCAGATTGAGAAGACCGCCGCCCAGGCCGAACAGGGCCAGAGGGATGAGCGTCCACTGCATGACCACCGGAAGGGCATGATGCGCTCGGCCCATTGATCCAGGGGAAGAGAGGGAGGAGGCTTCTTTGCTGCCTCCGAAAACCAGAAACACCATCCGAAAGGTGTAGATGGCGGTGATCAGGGCGGTCAGCAGACCCAGCGCATATAATCCGAGGCTGAGCGTGCCGCCCTGTTGCCAGACCGCAGCCAGGATGCCGTCTTTGCTGAAAAAACCGCCGGTCAGCGGCAGCCCGGCCAGACAAAGCGCCCCGGCCAGGAAGGGATAAAAGGTCGCAGGCATGGTCCGCGAGAGCCCGCCCATGCGGAAAACATCCTGTTCATGGTCCATGGCGGTGATCACGCAGCCGGCCCCAAGAAAGAGCAGGGCCTTGAAAAAAGCGTGCTCGATCAGATGAAACGAAGCCGCGGTGATGGCACCGACGCCGACGCCCAGCATCATGTAACCGATCTGGCTGATGGTGGAAAAAGCGAGGATGCGCTTCAAATCCCGTTGCGCCAGGGCGCAGGTGGCCCCATAGAAGGCGGTCAGCGCTCCGGTGACGGCGATCGCCGAAGTGACGGTGACCGAGAGGCCGATGAGCGGGAAGAGGCGCATCAGCAGGTAGACACCGGCCGTGACCATGGTGGCGGCATGGATCTGGGCTGAGACCGGGGTCGGGCCGGCCATGGCATCCGGCAGCCAGACCATCAACGGCAACTGGGCCGATTTCCCCATGGCCCCCAGCAGCATCAGCAGCCCCAGGCCGGTAATGATGCTGACGGGAACGCCGTGCCCCATCTGGTTGACCAGGGTGATCGAGGTCGTGCCAAAGAGCTGAAAAATCCAGACAATGGCCAGGGCGAGCCCCACATCGCCGATACGGGTCACAATGAAGGCTTTGCGCCCGGCGGTGGCGTTGTTTGGGTTCTGGTACCAGAAACCGATCAGTGCGTAGGAGCAAAAGCCGACCCCTTCCCATCCCAGGTAGAGCAACGGCAGATTCGCGGCCAGCACCAGCAGGAGCATGGACGCCACAAAGAGATTGAGCAGCACGAAGAACCGTCGGTAGCCGGGGTCGTCGTGCATGTAGCCAACCGCATAGAGGTGGATCAGGCCGCAGACAAAGGTGATCATCAGGCAGAGGGCCAGCGAGAGCGGGTCGAGATAGAGGACCAGCGGGGCCTTGAAGTCAAAAGCCGACAACCAGGAGGCGATCTCCGTCGTCACCGGGCTATCGTACGCCGCAGCCGCGGCCAGCGTGGCCGCAAAGCTGCCCCAGATCGCGCCGCAGGCAACCGTCTCGCCCAGACGGCGCGGCGCGCGCCCGAGCAGAAGGTTGAAGAGGCTGCCCAAAATCGGCAGCAGGAGTATCAGTTCAAGAATCAGTTTCAATGGTCCCTCAACTCGCTGAATTCATCCGCGTCCACCGTTTTCCGGCGCCGGTGCAGATACACCACCATAGCCAGCGCCAGCGACACCTCGGCCGAGGTCATGGCAATAATCATCAGGGCAAAAACCTGGCCGTCCACCATGCCCCATTGGCAGGACCCGCCCACGAAAACCAGCATGGCCGCGTTGAGCATGATCTCGATGCCGATCAGCAGCATGATCACATTGGAACTCCAGGCAAGCACACAGCCCGTTCCCAGGCTGAAGAGGATGGCGGCCAGAACGAGCACATGGGGGAGCGGCACGATCATGATTTGCGCCTCCTTCCCAGGTACAGGGCGCCCACCACCGCAAACAGCAGCTGCATGGAGATGATCTCAATCGCCACGCCGTATCTGCCAAAGAGGGTTACGGCAAAATCCTGCACACTCAGTGCCGGCGGGTTCACGGGGGCGCCGGATCGCACCGACAGCATCAGCCCCAGCGACAGCAGGATGACCTCGCCCAGGAGTACCGCCGGCAGCCAGTGGAACAGGCCGGGACGTTTGGCGTGCTCCGGATGGCCGAGGTCCAGGATCATGACCACGAACAGGAACAGCACCATGACTGCGCCGGCATAGATGATGATTTCGAACATGGCGACCAGCGGCGCTGACAGCAGGTAAAAAATGGCGGCCAGGGCAAAGAAGGAGGTCACCAGATAGACGATGGCATGCACCGGATGTTTCTCGCAGATGGCGAAAATGGTGGCGATGACGGTGACGATTGCCAGGATGTAGAACAGGTAGGTTTCCATATCAGGGCAGCAGCCCCCGTACGTCCACTGGAACATTTTCTTCAAGGCCGTGACCGCGCGGCTGGGTTACGCCGATCCCGGCATGATGGTAAAAATTGTAGTCCGCTGATTTGCCGCACCCCTCGATCAGCAGGTCTTCCTTCTCGTAGACCAACTCCATGATGTCACGCGTGCACAGCTCGAAATCCGGGGTCATCTGGATCGCGAGCGTCGGGCAGGCCTCGGCACACAAGCCGCAAAAGATGCAGCGGGAGAAGTTGATCCGGAACCAGGCAGCGTACCGCCTGCCGTTTTCCATCTCCGCCGACTGCATGGCGATGCAGTCCACCGGACAGGCCGCGGAACAGAGATAACAGGCCACACAGCGCTCGCCGCCGTCCGGGTCGCGGGTGAGCACGATCCGCGCCCGGTACCGGGGCGGAGGCGTTCGCTTCTCCTCAGGATACTGGATGGTGACCGGCCGCCGGAAGATGTGCTTCCAGGTGGTCCACATCCCGATGAGGAGGGCGCTTATGTCACGAAAAACATTCATTCGCGGTTCCCTTCAAGAAATTGTATTCGGCGTGTATGCTTTGCTCGGGCACAATTCTCCCCTTTTGTCATTCCGAACGCAGGTGTGGAATCTCGAGATTTCTCCCTTTGGTCGTAATGACACAAATGGCTAGGTCTGTCATCTCGACAAAGGAGAGATCCCGCTTTTAAACTGCCCCGCACCCAGAGATTTCTCCCTTTGGTCGAAATGACAAATCGGGAAATTTCTATCTGAACGCAAACCCAAATCATATCGCCTCCTTCAAGACCAGGAACCAGCCGGTTATGAGAATATTGAGCAGCGCCAGCGGGATCAGCATCTTCCAGCCGAAATGCATCAACTGGTCATACCGCAGCCTCGGCAGGGTGCCGCGCATCCAGATCAAAAGCAAGACAAAGGCCAGGACCTTGAGGAAGAACCAGACCACCGGCGGGAGCCACGGCCCGTGCCAGCCCCCCAGAAAGAAGGTGGCGGCCAGACCGCCGAGCACGATAAGGTTGATGTACTCGCCCATGAAGAACAATCCGAAACGCAGGCCCGAATACTCGGTATGAAATCCGGCCACCAGCTCGCTCTCGGCCTCGGGCAGGTCAAAGGGAATGCGCTTGCATTCGGCAATAATGCTGATCAGGAAGATGACGAAGGCCAGCGGCTGGTAGACAACAAACCAGCACCCGGCCTGGGCGTTGACGATCTTTGAGAGTTGAAAGGAATGGGCCAGCATCACCACCGGCACCAGGGACAGCCCCATGGAAAGTTCGTAGGAGATCAGTTGGGCCAGTCCGCGGATGCTCCCCAATAACGCGTATTTCGAGTTGGAGGCCCAGCCGCCGATGGCTACACCATAAACGGCGATAGAGGAGAATCCGATGAACAGCAGCAGTCCCACATTCAGGTCCGACACCTGCAGGGAGACCCGATGCTCACCCAGGGTCACCGGAGCGCCGAAGGGGATCACCGCGAACATCAGGAGCGCCGGGAGCGCAGCCATGGCCGGAGCCAGATAGAACAGCCACTTATCCGCTCCCACAGGCCGGAAATCTTCTTTGGTAACAAGCTTGATGACGTCGGCCAGCGGCTGCAGCAGGCCCCAGGGGCCAACCCGATTGGGTCCCTTGCGATCCTGGATCCAGCCCAGCAGCTTGCGTTCGACCAAGACCAGATAGGCGGCCATAGTCAGGATCACGAAGAAGACGAGAGCGATCTTGACGATGATGATGGTGATGTCGCTTGAGTTAGAGGTCATAGACAGGGACTCCTTCGCCTTCGGCATCCAACTGCCGCAATGGTTCCCATCTTCCGGAGAGCGGTTCCGTTCCCTGCTCGTCTCCATGCCGCGTGATCAAAGCAGCCATGATCTCCCAGGCCGGACGGACATCCCCGCCCGGCACCGTGCTGCGGTGGCGGTGCGACGGGTGAGCGGCCGGCGCAAACCCTTTGACCGGCAAGCCCGCCTGCATCACCTTTTTGAAGCGCTGGGCGCGCCCCTCGTTATTAATGCAGGTGCCGTCCATTTCCACCCAGGCCGTGGTGGGCAGGACGATCCGGGCGGCGGCCACGGTGGGGGTCTGCTGCCAATCCAGGGTGGCTATGATTGAAATTTCTGCGAGCAGATCGGCCGGAATATCGGCCTCCACGGCAATAACGGCTTTCACTTGGCCTTTGGCAAGAGCCTGCGAAAGACTGATGGCCTCATGTTCGTGGGAAAGCATGGCGCAACCAAAGGCGTTGGGACCGGGCAAGAGGCAAACCGTCCTGTTGCCGCTCTGCATGATCTTCTCAATAGTGCTCGCCGGGTTGTGCCGGGTCCCGCAGATGACCACCGGATTTTTAAATGTCCGCGTGGGAACCTCTTCCAGAGTATCAACCCGAGTCGCCTCAATGCCGACCGCGTCCGCCTGCAGGGCTGATGCATGCGCACCCACCAGGAAAAGCGAGGCCCCACGACGCCAGGCCTGGCGAACCGCCAGAGCGAGCATCGATCCTTCTGCCAGCAGATCGACATCAACCATGGCAATGCAGTCGGCCTGCTGCACCGATGCCATGGAAATCGCATTCGCTGGCGAGAGGTGGGCAACGGCGGTCGTACTCCGGCTCGCCTCGGTCTCGTCGCAGAAATAACAAAGAGCACCGGCTTTGATTATCTCGGCAAACCTGGGGAGGAGCACCGCCGCCTCCAGCGACAGCCGAGCCGAGCCGACCACGGCAATGCTTCCGGAACCATGGAGTTCTTTGATCTCACCGATGCGGAGCGCAAGCGCCTCCAGGGCCTCGTCCCAGCCTGTTTCCCGGCCATCCACCAACGGTGTTCTGGGGCGCTGAGGATGATTGACGGCAACCGCAGGAGAAAATCGCCCCTGGTCGCAGATAAACCAGCCATTCACCGCCCGGTTGGGGCGGGCAATGATCTTGAGCAGCTCCCGGTAGCGGGCGGCCGGGGTGATGTTGCATCCCAGCGAGCAGCCCTGACAGATCGAGGGGGCCATGTCGTAATCCCAGTAGCGGGCGCGGAAGCGGGCGGTGCTATCGGTAAAGACCCCGGTGGGACAGATATCCACCAGATTGCCCGAAAAGGGAGACTCCAGCTGCCCATCCCGGAAACGCCCGAAATACACCTTCTGAGCGCTCCCCATGGCGCCGAAATCAATGCCGCCGGCATACTCCTGATAAAAACGGACGCAACGGTAGCACTGGATGCAGCGGTTCATCTCGTGTTGGATATACGGTCCCAGGTACTGGTTGCTGTAGGTGCGTTTTCGGCCGGTGTATCGCCTGCGGCCATGGCCGCCGGCAATGGTGAAATCCTGGAGCTGGCACTCGCCTCCTTCGTCGCAGACCGGGCAGTCGTGCGGGTGGTTGATCATCAGCCATTCGATGACATGGCCCCGCATGGCCTCAGCCTCGGGGTCGGTGGTGGAAACAACCATGCCGTCCTGAACCGGCAGCATGCAGGACATCTGGATGCCCTTGACCGGACCGTCCACCATCTTCACGGCGCAGACCCGACAGGCCCCGGCCTTGCCCAGGGCCGGATGCCAGCAGAAGTGCGGGATCGTAATATTCACGGACTGGGCCGCTTCCAGCACGCTGGTCCCCTCGGGGACCTCCACCGGGATGTTGTCGATGATCAGTTTCGTCATAGATCCTTCCGCAAGAGACACCTCTGCCTGGCAATATGTTCCCGGAGTTCATCCTCGAAATGTCTGAGCAGACCGTCGACCGGCCCCATGGCTCCGGGGGCCAGGGCACAGAAGGTATAATTGAGATACTGGACATGCTCCCGCAGGATGTCGATATGTTCCATGCTCCCCTGCCCTGCCTCGATCTGCTCCAGCACCTGCGCCACAAAAGGGAGCCCTTCGCGGCAAGGCGTGCACCAGCCGCAGGATTCGCGGGCATAGAAGCGAACCAGATTAAGGGTGGCCGCCACCATGCAGGTGTGCTGGTCAAACACCACGATGCCCCCGGTCCCCAGGCGCGAGCCAGCCTTGGCCACCGGGTCGAAATCCATGGGCACGTTCCAGTGTTCCGACGTCAAATAAGGGGTCGAGGCCCCGCCCGGTTGACAGGCCTTGAAGGTGCTGCCCGCAAGCATGCCGCCGCAGGGCCCTTCGATAATCTCACCTAAAGGCATCCCCATCGGCAATTCATAACAGCCTGGATTGACCACCGCGCCGCTGGTGCAGAACAACTTCATCCCCGCTGCCTCGGGTGTCCGCGCCAGTCCTTTGAACCACGCGGGACCATGGGCGATGATGGCGGGAAGGTTGGAGAGGCTCTCCACATTGTTGACCACCGTCGGCCCGCCCCAGAGCCCCTTGATGGCGGGAAAGGGGGGCTTGGCACGCGGAGTGGGCCGCTTGCCTTCCAGGGCGTTCATCAGGGCGGTTTCTTCGCCGCAGATGTAGCGACCGGCCGAGACGTGCAGCTCGATGCGGCAGGAAAAGCCGCTCCCCAGAATGTTCTCCCCCAGCAGACCGGCGGCTTTGGCTTCTGCGAGGGCGCGCTGCAGATTGGCGGCGCCCTGTTCGTAGCCGCGGCGGAGGAAGATGAAGGAATGGCCGACGCCCAGGGCGTAGCAGGCCAGGAGCATCCCTTCCACCAGCAGCCAGGGATTGGCCTCCAGGAGGACGCGGTCCTTGTAGGTGCCTGGTTCCATCTCATCCCCGTTACAGATCAGCCAGCGTGGCCCCGGCAGGTCACGGGGCACAAACGACCATTTCTTGCCGGTCGGGAAGCCGGCCCCGCCCCGCCCCCGCAGGCCGGAATCGATCACCGCCTGCTGGACATCATTTGGAGACAGGGACGCAAGCGCCTTTTTCAACGATCCAAATCCGCCTTCGTCGCAATACTCTTCAAAGGTGATCGGACGCCCCGGCTTATTCTGTTTAAAAAGAACCTGTTCCATCACACTCAAACCTTTTCTTGATTCCCAGAGATTTCTCCCTCCGGTCGAAATGACAGCATTTTGTCATCTCGACCAAAGGGAGAGATCTCGAACCTCTTCAGATCTAAATTCAAATGGCATCGTTGCACTCCAAGGTCAGGAAGTTCGACAACTTTCTCGTTCTTGCCTAAGTATTTCCGCAACCCTTTCCAGGGTCAAATTACCGTAGAGGGTATCGCCGATCATCATGGTCGGTGCCTGGCCGCAATTGCCCAGGCAGCAACAGGGGAGCAGGGTGAATATGCCGTCCCTGGTGGTCTCGCCCACACCGATGCCGAGCAGTCCGGCAATATGCTGCATCAGGCTTTCGCCGCCCCTGGCCCAGCAGGAGATAGAATCGCAGCAGTGAATCACCCGCTTGCCCACCGGCCGGCGATAGAGCATTTCATAGAAGGTGGCCAACTCCTCCACCTGGAGCGGGGAGAGCCCGAGCAGCTCCCCGGCTTCCTCGACCGCCTCATCGGTCAGCCAGCCATAATGGGCCTGGAGACGCTTCATGGTTTCCACTGCCGCCTCCCGCGGGGTGACGGCGGAAGCGATGCGGGTTTGCAGTTCCTGTCGGAGAGGTTCGGGGAGCATGGCCCAGGTTCGGTTAAGGTTATCGGTCCAGATCGGACAGCACGTAATCGATAGACCCCAGGATCAGCATGAAATCCGCGATCAGCCAGCCGCGACTCAGGAACGGCAGCGCCTGGACATGGGGGAAGCTGGGGGTCTTGATGCGGACGCGGTAGGGAATGTTGAGGCCGTCCGAGACGACGAAGTAGCCGTTTTCTCCCTTGGGCGCTTCAATGGCGCTGTAGTTCTCCCCTGGAGGCGCCGACATGCCGCGACTGCTGTTGACGAAGTGGTGGATCAGAGATTCGATATCTTTGAGGGAATCGGCTTTTTGCGGCAGCACATAGCGATAGTCGTCGGTCATCCAGCGTCCCTGGGGCATGTTATCCAGACACTGCTGGACGATGCGCAAGGATTGACGGATCTCCTCCAGACGCACCAGATAGCGCGCCCAGCAATCCCCTCCCTCAGCGGTGGGCACATCGAACTCGAAGCGCTCATAGCCGCCGTAGGGCAGCTTTCGCCGCAGATCCCAGGAGAGGCCGCAAGCGCGCAGGTTGGGGCCGGAAAAGCCCCATTCCATCGCGTCGTTCAGGCTGATGGCGCCGACCCCCTTGAGCCGGGCGCGGAAAATAGGGTTGCCATTAACGAGCGCCTCATATTCCTTGAGCCGGGGCGGCATCCACTGCAAAAAGTCCCTGACCGGAACCTCCCACCCTTCGGGCAGGTCTTCGGCCACTCCGCCGATCCGGAACCAGGCGGGGTGCATGCGGCCGCCGGTGATCATCTCGACAATATCGAAAATCTTCTCCCGGTCGGTGAAGGTATAGAAAACCGGGGTCATGGCTCCGACGTCTGCGGTAAAGGTGCCAAGCCAGACCAGGTGGCTGGAAATGCGGAAAAGTTCGGCCAGCATGACGCGGATGACCACCGCCCTCTCCGGAACCGTAATGCCGCACAACCGCTCAACCGAGTTGCAGTAGGCCAGATTGTTCTGCACCCCGGAGAGATAGTCGATGCGGTCGGTGTAGGGGATGAACTGGTTCCAGTGCTGCCGCTCGCCGATCTTCTCGGCCCCCCGGTGGTGGTAGCCGATGTCGATATCCATGTCTTTGATTTCTTCCCCCTCGAGCTTGAGGATGAAACGGATGATGCCATGGGTGCCGGGATGCTGGGGGCCGAGATTGAGAATCAGGGTTTCCTCGTCTGCCTGGGGAAAATATTCACTGGCGGGCAACGATTGATGGCGGCGCGCATCTGCGATGGTGTACGGAGCCATCTCGGTTGCCCTGAAGGGATGCTCCTTGCGCAAGGGATGCCCCTGCCAGTCGTGCGGCATCAGGAGTCGCCGCAGGTTGGGGTGGCCGCGGAACCCCAACCCATACATGTCGTGCACTTCACGCTCGTACCAATTGGCGTTGGCAAAAACCGACGTGATGCTGGGAAGTTCTGGATAGTGCCCGGTAAGTTCGGTCTTGATGCGGATGTGGCCGGGCGCCTCCATGTTAAGCAGATGGTAATTGACTGTAAAGTCCTTGAAGTTCGCAGGCAAACGGCGGCAGGATTCATCTACGCAGGCAATGTCTTCCAGTCGCCTGAAAGGCGCATGCGAACGATTTTTCAGATGGGTCAGCACCTCGGGGACAAAGCCGGGGGTAACCCGATAGGTCAGCATGTCGGTGGCGTCCTCGTCACGCTGGGCCTGGTTGCCGAACTTTGCCTCCAATTCGCCCATCAGTCCGAAATCCGGATAGGCATGTTTTGGCGCCGGCGGCCGCCACTGCTGATCACTGCGCGGCAGCCACTCTCGCGGGTGCCCTACTGACACTCCCCGGGGGGCAGTGCCTTCCATCCCCGGGCCACGGGTATCGCACGACTTGGTTACCCCGGGCACCAAAATCGGGGCGGTGGTCCCCTGAGTGCCGCCGGCCAGGTGGAGAACGGAGCGGGCCGGACGTTCATGACGCTTGATCTTCTCCTGCAGGAGCAGCAGGCCCTGCATGAAAGCCTCAGGTCGCGGGGGACAGCCGGGGATGTAGACATCCACCGGCAGAATCTGGTTCACGCCCTGCACCACGCTATAGACGTCATACATGCCACCCGAGTTGGAACAACTGCCCATGGACATGACCCACCGCGGTTCAGCCATCTGCTCGTAGAGTCGCAGGATGTTAGGGGCCATTTTAATGAACGGCGTCCCGGCAATCACTATCAGATCCGCTTCGCGCGGTGTCCCGCGCACCACCTCAGCCCCGAAACGGGAGATATCGTGGCGGGAGGTGATGGAGGTCATCATCTCCACAAAACAGCAGGAAAGACCAAAAAACATGGGCCAGAGCGAATTGGCATGCCCCCAGTTGATTAGATCATCCAGGCGGGTCAGCAGGATATTGTCGGGTATCTCAATCGCTTTCATGGTATTTTCGCATTCTGGACGGCCCCCATTCGAGCCCGTTTTTGATCCACAACCACGCCAGGCCGACAAGAAGGGCCACAATGAAAAAGGTTATATGGAGCAGACCGGCCAGGCCGAGTTGTTCCCAGGCCACGGCCCAGGTAAAGATAAAAGCGGTTTCCACGTCGAAAACGATAAAGAAGATGGCGATCAGGTAAAAGGGGACCGTGAGCGGCAAGCGGGCGCTGCCGGCAGGGATGACGCCTGATTCATAGGGGCGCTCCTTATTGCGGTTGGTGCTTTTCTCACCCAGCCACCAGGCCGCCGTAAGCAGCAGCCCGAACAAACCGACGGCCGCTATGATGTAGATGAGAAGCGGTATGGTTTCTGGTGTCGACGTCATAGGGGTTCCTTATGAACAACCCAGATATTGATCTGTTGAGCATGGCTGCGACAAACGCAACCGCGAGACGGTTACAGATCTCACAAGTTCAGGTGCTCCACCCCTGTTTTGGAAAAGAGGCGAGAACGTAACGTGCTTATAATTACCTAAGGCTTCAAGAGAAGACAACATAGGTAAAGTATATAATTAATAGATATTAAATATATTAATAAAAGAAAAAGATGGAACAACACAGTGGGGACAAAACGGAAGTCGAAGTTCAGTGAACGCGAGCAGCTGTTGTGTTTTCGGGGAACAGAGGGGGACGATTTTACGAATCGAGGTGTGAAGGATGCCCTGATTGCTTGCGTGGCGGTCTTACAAGATTTGCTTGAAGCCAAGGAAAGAAATGTAACCCGCCCTACCTTCAAAACTCCATCTGGTACAGGCACGTACTATGATTGCGCACTCGAACTGTCACCACTTAACAGCTAATAATAGCATGAAAAAAGGAAATAGAGATGGCGCTCCCAAAAAAGATTTTGAAAAAAAAGTATGCAGAGAGTTTTTGTGTAATCATGCTCCGGGAATACCCAGGCATGACCGACACTATCAATATGGACACCGTATTTTTCTTTTTCAACGCTGGCATAGAAGTGAACGATGCTGTGCAAAAATACATGGAAGTTCAGAATTAAAATTGCCTTGCCCAGCTCTGGCGATTTTGCGCAGCCAGCAACTAACGCCTGCTTACGCCTTATAATTGCCCAGCAATTTCGGAATCGACTACTATTTCCTGTCTCCAAGAGTTCAGTTGTTCCTTTGCGCTACGTGCGCAAAATGCGGGAGAGGCGCCTGACTGAGCAATAATCTGCTCTGAGGAATTCAGGTGTTGGTTGAGAGTGCATCAGAGCTTCCAGGCCTATGGTCAGCCGACAACCGCCAGCGCGAACAGGAGCCGCGGATCACAACTCGAAGAGAAACTACAACGGAAACAGATAGAAATCCCCGAACTGATCGAGGAACGGGTGAAGCTGAATATCTTGGGGAGACGTTATGCGTTACGGGGTAGCCCCTGATATATCAGGGATACTTTGGTTGATTTTGTGAAAGACCGGGCGAGGAAGGCGGAACGTGGCATTCACCATCCTCTGGCCCTGCCTTCGATTTTGATCCGCGCGAACAGCGCCACGCCATAATCAGCAAACCTTTATGCTGATCGGATCGATCAGACCGATTCGCCATCAGCTAGAAAAAAATGCCCGCGATGAGTGTCGTCATGATAACCGAAATTAACAATGCAGTTCCGACCGACCCGCGCCCCTGAAGGCACACTGGCATCCTTGCCCACCAGCGAGATACCGGTATACAAATGTTTGGGGAACTGCTTGTTGGGCAAGGTCAAGTTTTCACCATATCCGACCACAGCGTCGGCCCCAATATGAACACGTTTGTCGCAGATTGTCAGGTCAACCACCGCGTTTTCCTCAATGAGGGTATCATCAAAAAGCACCGAATTGGTCACAGTAGCCCCTTTCTTCACCCGCACCCCTGGTGACAGCACTGAATTGATCACAGTGCCCTCAATGATGCATCCTGAGGCAATCATTGACGAGGTGACGTGGCATCCGGCCTGGAAATTGACAGGGCCACGGTCCCCGGAACGCCCCACACATTCGGGATTAGGCCGAATCTCCCATTCTTCCGGGGAGATGCCTGAATTCTCGCGAATAATATCCATATTGGTTTCCCAATAGGATTGAATGGTCCCGACATCTCGCCAGTATCCATAAAACGGATAGGCATAGACTCTGTCCTCATTAATCGCCCTGGGAATGATATCCATCCCGAAATCAGCTTCCCGCCGATCATGGGCCAAGGTCTTCAGCAGATACTTGGTATCAAACACATAAATCCCCATGGAGGCGAGGTTGGTGCGAGGCACCGCAGGTTTTTCCTCCCAATCGACGATCCGGTTCCCGGCATCGATGATGCCGGTCCCGAACTGATGAATGTCGCGTTTGGGCACGACCATCATGCCGATGGTGATATCCGCTTTTTTATGCTGATGATAGGAAACCATGGCGTCTAAATCCATGTGGTAGATGTGATCTCCGGACAAAACCACTACCTGTTCCGAGGGATTGGCCAGGATGAAATCGATATTCTGCCGGATGGCATCAGCCGTCCCTTTGTACCAGTCGGAATCTCGCTCCCCGGTCCGCGGCGGCAGGATTTTGATCCCACGCGTCCGTCCCGTGAAATCCCAAGCCTCCCCGTTGCCGATATGAGCCATAAGGGAAAGAGGTTTATACTGGGTCAGCACCCCGACCCGGGTCAGGCCGGAATTCATTACATTGGACAGACTAAAATCGATAATCCGATAGATCCCGCCAAACGGCACCGCAGGCTTTGCCCGGTGCCCCACCAGAAGGTTCAGCCGGCTGCCGATACCACCGGCTAGAAGGAGAACGAGGGCATCACCGCTTTCTCTCATTTCAGTTCCTCCCCATCCTCAAGATGCCTCGCAGGCCAGTGCTCCGCCGGGATTCGAGGGGCGACGGTACAGCCACACCCGATATGGAAGCCCTCGGGGATGTTGTTATTCCACCCAATCACACTGACGCGGCTCAGTTTTTCACATTTGGGGGCACCAACATGGACATCCTTGTTAAAAATAGTATTGACATCGCTGACCACCCGGTTGAGACGAACTCCAGTGTGGACGATATTGTCAAAAAACAGGATCGAATCGTTGACCTCTGCCCCGGCCCTGACATGGACTCCGGGGAAGAGAATCGAGTTGCGCACCGTGCCCTCGATAATGCAGCCGTTGTAGGCCATGGAATTCTCAAGGTTGCCGTGTGCTCCGATTTTGACTGGCTGGCGGTCGGCAATACTGCGGTGGGCCAGATTGGTGCGGATGCCCCACGCCTCCAGATCTATTTTCGGTCTCGGCCCCAGCAGGTCCATGGAGGTCTGCCAATATTCATCAATGGTTTTGGTGTATCCCCAATAGCCTTTAAATTTGTACCCATGAACCTTGTAGTTCTCCCGCATCATCATCGGGATAATGTCACGGCCAAACTCATACGAATTGCCCGCCTGATTCATTTTCAGCACTTCGGAAAGGACAGCGGGCCGAAAACAGAAAACCGTGAGAGAAGCCCAATTGCTTTTGGGGGAAGCTGGTTTTTCCTCATAGGAAAGCATCCTGCCCCCTTCGCGGCAGTCATCGGCGATCTCAGCCACACCGAAGCGGGCGGGCGAGGCATAAGGAACTTCGACAAAGGCCGCAGTCAGGTCGGCGTCGTGTTCGTTGTGGTAGCGAATCATTTCCCGGTAATCCATCTGGTAGATGTGGTCGCCGGAAAGGATAAGAATAACTGAGGGGCCGTAGTATCGGATATAATCAAGGTTCTGATAAACGGCATCGGCGGACCCACGGTACCAATGGGGATTTTCATAATCCTTGAAAGGCGGCAGGATGGAAATGCCCCGGTTCCGGCCGATCATATCCCAAGCAGCGCCCGTGCCGATATGGTTGATCAGAGAGTAAGACCGGTACTGGCTGAGGATGGCGATGCGTTCTATGCCGGAATGAAGGAGATTGGAGAGAGGGAAATCTATTACCCGGGCAAAACCGCCGAAGGGAACAGCAGATTTAGGTCGGTAGTGCGTGAGAACACCCAGTTCATCGACGCGCCCACCTGCCAGAATCATCGCCAAAGTCGAGGGTCTATGCATAGGACACCGTGCAGAGGGGAATACCGGCGCCTTTTTCAGGAAACAGCGTCTCGTTGTGGGCGCCAACGGAAGAATAACGACTTGAAATTATACTATTGCATAACCCCCTAATGGTGCAAGCAATATCTCGTCAAATCGAGTGACCGGGAGGTCGTGATGCCGCGCGATAGCAGCTTCTGGGAAGGGTCGGGAGGAAGGGTTATTTGATATGTTGAGTGACAAGCCGGATAAGTGTTTTGGTGGAAAACTCTCTATTTTCCTTTAACGGCAGATTCTTCAGAGGCGACTCTGCCCGTGCCGCTTCCTTGTGGCCGCCTGCGGGGCCAAATTGGCCGAAGGTGCTTTTGGCAAGCTTACCGGCATTTTTCCGATAACCGTCACAACGGAAGATAACGACCAGCTTTTCCCCGTGAATGCCGGAGACAATAACCCAGTCAAAGCCCTCCACCCGATTGAAAAAATCGGCGATAATCACCAGGATATCAGGCGTGCTCACCTTGCCCAGATGCACATAGGCCCGCCGATTCGTTGCCTTCACTTCGTTTAAAGCGGTACGGAAATAGCGCAGCTCCGAGCGGCGCAGCTCGGTAAGCTCGAATTTCCGCACCAGATTGAGGTTGGCAATATTGAACAGATACCGAAAACAGATACTGTCGGCAACCTGCATGTTCTGCTTCTGAAAATTCTTGGTATCCACTTTGATGCCGTAAAACAGGGCGGTGGCTAAGGAGACCGAAGGCTTTATTCCCGCGGCCCGAAGGTATTCCACCATGATGGAAGCCACGGCTCCGTATTCGGGACGGATATCAATAAAGGCCGCATCCCAGCCGGTGGTGACCGGGTGATGGTCAATGACCGCATTGAAGGTCATTTTCTCGAAACAGGCCAGATGATTAGGCTGAGAATCAAGAAGGATTTTTTTGGTGAACTCCCTTACCGGAAGGGTGTGGAGCCGTTCGATGGGGATTTTCAGGCGCTCTACCATGGTCAGATTATTGAGTCGCCGAATCTCGTTGGGATAACCGATAGCGACACTGTGCACTCGGTAGCTGAGGAGGCGTTTGAGCGCCATGGCGGAGGCGATCGCATCCGGGTCGGCACTGATGACAATCAGCACTGTATCGCTCCGCTCGAAGATAGCCCATAATCCGTTAAGCCGCGCCAGTGCGGAGTTTTTAGTGGCGCTGCGGGTTATGTTGTTGTCAGCAATTTTTTCAAATCGTTTTTGCATAGACAAAGGTCATAAGAAAACACTGCTATCTTGGAAATAAACACAGAGATAAAGAGGCGTATCCGCCGAAACCGAACGGCAATCTACCATGCCTGTCCAGAACGACCGTCTCGGCGCTGAATTCGGGCACAAGGAGAACAAATGCTTCAGGCGAGAGCCCTCTCTACATTGCTTATATCAGTAAAAAAAACAAATCACCAAGCGAAATATATTACCATAGAGACAGAAATAATAGCAAGCGCCGTCTTTCCGGAAATCCAGAGGGGGCAATGTGGAGAAAATGTATCTTTTAGGGAGTGGCGACTTGTCTGCCAACGGAAAATAAAGGTACATTCTGTGCCGGAGGGATGTTTGCCGCGAGTGCTCTAATGTTTGGTAGTCCTTGACTGAAAGAATCACAGGTATTACTACATGCTGCAAGAAACCGCTGAGTTCTTAACATATTGAAAATACGGCAGACCGTGCTGAATGGCTCCGACGCAGCCGAAACCGACTCATTTCCCCTCTGCATTGACAACATTTTCGTGATACTCCTCTACCGCTATATTCTCTACAACTTCATCCGTAACCTCGGGATGATCATGGCCAGCTTTATCAGCATCTACCTGCTGATCGATTTTTTCGAAAAAATTGACACCTTTGTCGAAAAAGGTAAGTCCATCGGCTTGATCGCCCAGTTTTTCCTGTTCAACATTCCCTTTATTATCGACATGATGAGCCCGGTCTGCATCCTGCTGGCCGGCGTCATCACCTTGGGAGTTCTCAACCATAGCAATGAACTCATTGCGCTCAAGGCGTGTGGCATCCCCTTAAAGAGAATTACAACCCCGATTATCGGGGCGGCATTGGTCTGCATTCTGCTGTTTCTGGCGATGGCACAACTGCTCCTGCCCAAGACTATCGCTGCCACCAACCGGATCTGGCACAGTGAGGTGAAGGGTAAAGTCCCGTTGGGGATTTATCGCAATGGTCGTTACTATTATCGCGGTCAGGACGGATTTTATTCTTTTGCCCGGCCCGACAATCGTAAAAACTCCTTTAATTTTTTCTCCTATACGGCCTGGAACAAACAGTACGGGCTGAACAAATTGATTGTCGCCAGATCGGCGGATTGGAATAAAGGAATCTGGACTCTGCGTGACGGACAGATCCAGGAAGCTGCGGGTAATACCAGATTTTCTCAACAGGTGTTCAAGGAACGGAATCTCGATTTCCCGGAAGCGCCCAGTGACTTTTTCGTCCCCGCCTATCACACCATGGAACTTTCGTTGTTTGAACTGTACAAGGAAACCAGACACACCAAATCCAAGGAAGAAAGCAACAAGGCCTGGACCGATTTTTACGGCAGGATATCTTACACCTTTCTGGGCCTGCCCCTGCTGCTTCTGGGGTTGCCCCTGCTCTTGCTGGTGTACCGAAAATGGGGCCGGGATTTATCGCTGGCGATACCGGTCAGTTGCGGCATGGCCTTCGTTTGCTGGGGTGCCTACACCACCCTGCAGTCCCTGGCCAAAGCCAGTTATCTCAATCCTTTGATTGCAGCACTTTCCATTCATCTGGTCATCGGGTGCCTCGGCTTCCTGCTGCTGGTGCGTGAGGATATCTAGTGAACAAGCGCGTTGGTATCGTCGGCGTTCCGCCTCTTGCAATTATTCAGGATATCAACCGGAAGGGCGATAACATAGTCGATCTCGACGAACCCCAAGTCCATGCCCCCATAGACCAGAGCGCTACCCGCATTCCACGGGTGTACTGTGCCATTCTGCGCACCGTTGTCCTCAATTGCCTGCATCTGCATCTCGACCGCGTTTATATCGATGTCGGACCCGGAAAATGCGACTGCGCCCTGCACGTTGCCGAGATTCTTGAGGACATGTTGCCCGTGCCGGTTATCCGCACCCGTAATCAGGACACCCTCGCCTTCGGCTATCCGCTGTGCACCAGCCGGATGCCGCTTGTGGAAAAATTCAACCGGATCACCAAGGGGGTGCAATCAGCAACACCCTATCCGGAGAGGGATCCGTGTGCACCCCAATGCGGCTTCTGGGGAGTTCCACCTCGGGATTTTTCGCTGCTCACCCCGTTTCCGGACACAACCCATATCTTCGGCTGGACAAGGTGCATGGAAAACAAGACCCCGGCCAACCTGGAGATGGAACGCTCCTTTGATCCGCACGTCCCCACTGTCTTTTTTTCCCAATCTTTCTGCGCCAAATCGGCACTCGCCAAACATCTGGCGGCTAAACACCCACGGGCCATCGCCATTGATTGCGACGTCACTGCGGGCAGTTCCACCCGCGCAAAAATCGAGGCTTTTCTCGAACTTTCCGGGATCGAGCCAGCCAGCCAGGGTGTAGACTGATGCTGCTTGCCGATTTTGGCACCTCGTATTGCAAGGTTTTGGATACTGAAAACCTTTCCCCTCCCCGGATCATCGCTACCCGTGAGTTGGATCGCTCGTTCTTGGCCGACCTGGCCACCGGGCACAACGCCGCCCGCAGAAGCAGAAAAAGCATCAATGAACTGACCGCGCTGGCCCGCGGAGGAAAACAGCTGATCGACCGTCCTGATTTCGTTCTGCTGGATTGCGGCAGCCGTGACATCAAATTTGTTCGGTTTCACCAGGGTAAAGTGGTGGACATGGGCTGGAATGCAGAGTGCGGCGCCTCAATGGGCTTCACTATTGAGCTTCTCTCCGCCTATTATCACCTTGACTATGCAACTCTTCCGGTTCCTGATACCGGATTTTCCATTACCTGCGGCGTGCTTGGCATGAGCCACATCTTTGACGCTGTGGTTTCTGGCGCTTCCGAGGCCGAGGCGGTGGCAAAATTTGTTCGGGGCATTGCCCTTAATGCCCACCGCTTCGCCAATGAACCGGAAGAACTCTATCTTTCCGGCGGCCTCTGCAACAACCCGCTCTTTATTGCCAGTTTTCCCTGCCCGGTCACTCCTTTGGGCCGGTTCGTTCTGCTGCGAGGGCTGCAAACAACCCTGTCGGAGCATTCTGTTTCCATTCTTCACTGAACACTGCAGATAAACAAAAAAAAACCGGACGTCGCATTGCGACGCCCGGCACGAAAAACCACTGAAAAACAAGTTGTTACTTCTTCTTGTCTTTTCCTTTACCTTTCTTTTCTTTTTTGGTTTTTTCCTTCTTTTGAAGGGGGCAACTGCCGCACATTTTCCCTTTCTTCAGGTAGCCTTCGCAGCACTTCTCCTTGAGTTTCTTTTTTTTATCCTTGCTCATGTCGCCTCCTTCAAATAGGCCAATATACCGAAAAACACCCCGTATTCTCGCTGGCGAGCGAGGTTACCAATGCAAAATTGAACAACACCACCCGCCAGAGGCTGATAAACAACTTATTCCTTTTTCTCTTTCACGGGCTCTTTCGCTTTCTCTTTTTCTTTCCCTTTGTCTTTCTCCTTGGAAGGATGCTCAATTTCAAGCAGTTCCACCTGGAAAATCAACATGGAACCCGGCTCAATAACAGGCGGGGCTCCGCGGTCACCATAAGCAAGATCCGGTGGGATATACAATTCATAGGTCGAACCGACTTCCATGAGCGGCAGGGCTTCCTGCCAACCGGCAATCACCTGATTCACCTGAAACACAGCCGGTTCATTGCGTTTATAGGAGCTATCGAACTCTTTGCCATCAAGCAGAGAGCCCTTGTACTGCACCTTGACAGTATCTGTCGGTGTCGGCTTGGGCCCCTGACCTTTCTTAACCACCTTATATTGCAGGCCCGATTTGGTCTCGACCACCCCTTCTTTGGTCTTATTGGTCTTCAGGAACTCTTCGGCCGCCTTACGATTTTTCTGGACCATGGCCAGGGTTTTCTGAATCTGTTTTTCCTGCTGACGTTTAGCAAAGGCCTGTTGAATAGAGGCCGCCTCGTCAACAGAAAGCAGCGGCTTATTACCGTTGTAGCCGTCATTAACACCCTGTTGCAGGACGTTCAGGTCGAATTTTTCTTCCAAACCCTTGAAATACTCGCCGAGATCGAGCCCCATGGCATAACTCAGTTTTTGCTCATCCGTTTTCAACTCCATCGGCTGATCGGCGGCAAAAGCCGAACCGGCGATGAGTAGAAGGACAAGCAGACAAGACCCATACAATTTCATAAAATTCTCCTTCGGTTAAGATGCTTGAGGGAACAGGGGAACAGCCAAGGGACCGGTAAAGACTTCCTCTTCACCCGCCCATCATGGCCGTAAGTTATAACATATCAGTAAAAGGAAAAGGCGTCTCGGCCACCGGATCGCAACCGGTTATCCTAGAGCGCCAGCACCGGCAAACCAACGCCGTCCTCCGGGTAATTTTATCACATAATCATCATTCTGCGCTGAGTGTCCAGACTTTTCGAAACCCGTCGTGGTTTTTTACAGCTTTCTTCGGTCGACCACGCGTTTCGCCTTACCTATGGACCGTTCCAACGATTTTTCTTCCACCAGTTTGACCTCGACGTGAACACCCAACTCCGACGCAAGCCGCGACTTGATATGCTCAATCATCTGCCGTTGTTTTTTCATCTCGTCAAAAAAGATCGACTCCATCACCTCGACCAGCACCGTGATCGTATCGGCATGATTTTCCCGTTCGACAATGATCTGATAATGGGGTTCGATCCCCTCCACTTCAAACAGCACCTTCTCGATCTGAATAGGGAAGATGTTCACCCCTTTGATGATCAGCATGTCGTCGGTCCGCCCCATCACCCGCTCCATCCGTTTCAAGGTCCGGCCGCAGGGGCAGGGTTCGGGAATGAACCGGGTCAGGTCCCGGGTTCGATAGCGGATCATGGGGAAGGCCTCCTTGGTCAGGGTGGTAATCACCAGTTCACCGATCTCGCCCTCGGCCACCGGTTCCAGGGTGACAGGGTCCAGGACCTCAAGAAGGAAATGATCTTCATTGATGTGGAGCCCGTTGCATTCCTGACATTCGCCGGAAACCCCAGGTCCCATGACCTCGGAGAGGCCGTAGTTGTCGGTGGCGATGATCCCGAGTTTCTGATGAATCTCGTTCCGCATGGCCTCGGACCAGGGCTCGCCGCCAAACAGTCCGTAGCGCAAGGAGAGCCCGTTGGGGTTAACCCCCATCTCCATCATGGCGTCCGCCAGGACCAGGGCATAGGAAGGGGTACAGACCAGGGCCGTGGTTTTGAAATCCTGCATGATCTGGATCTGCCGCTTGGTATTGCCGGCGGAGATCGGTATGACCGAGGCCCCGATCAGTTCCGCCCCATAATGAAGGCCGAAACCGCCGGTGAACAAGCCATAGCCAAAGGCGATCTGGATGACATCGTTTTTGGTGACGCCGGCGGCGGTGATCACCCGGGCGACCAGATTCGACCAGGTCTTGATGTCGTTGCGGGTGTAGCCGACCACGGTGGCGCTGCCGGAAGTACCGGAGGAACTGTGGACCCGGACAACGTCCCGCAAAGGGACGGCAAACAGGCCGTAAGGGTAGTTGTCGCGCAGGTCCTGTTTTTCAGTGAACGGCAGCCGTCGCAGATCATCCAGGCCCCGGATGTCATCGTAATTGAACTTGAGCTGATCGAACTTCTTCTTATAAAAAGGGACATGGGTCCCCACCCGGTACAGAGTTGCCTGCAACCGCTCCAACTGGAGCTGCTCCAGATCTTCCCTTGCCATGCATTCTTTTTCCGGTTCCCAGTACATCATAGGTTATTCGTCCGTAGCTGTTGAGTCTGTTAGGTTTTTAGACGGTAGAGTGCAGGTTGAAAAGGGTTGAATCCGTCGTGCATCTTTCTATCGAGGACCTGGGACTTAAAATGGTCTTTGCCTGTTCCTTGAAAGACTGCAGACGCCCCCCCCCCCCTAATCAACCTAACTATGCTATTTTTTCCCGCCCCAGATAGGCCCGCTGGACATCGGCATTAGCCAGGAGGTCCGCAGCCGGTCCCTGAAGGATCACCTTGCCGACCTCCAGCACATAGCCGCGGTCAGCGATTCCCAGGGCCGCTTTGGCGTTCTGTTCTATCAAGAGTACGGTGTTGCCCTCCTGCCGGAGGCGGCGAATGATCCCAAAGATGTCGCGGACGATCAGCGGGGCCAGACCGGTGGAGGGTTCATCCATCATCACCAGTTGTGGCCGGGACATCAGGGCCCGGCCCATAGCCAGCATCTGCTGCTCGCCGCCCGAGAGCGTCCCGGCCAGTTGCAGCCGCCGCTCCCGCAGAATAGGGAACAGTTCGTACTGGTGCTCGAGTTCCGACAGAACCGCTGCCCTGCCCTCTTGCCGCTGGAGCACATACCCGCCAAGCAGCAGATTCTCCTCCACCGACATCGGGGCAAAAACCTGGCGCCCCTCGGGAACCAGGGCGCAGCCGGCGGCAACGATCCGACCGATGCTGGCGCGGACACAGGATTGGCCCTGAAAACTGATTTCCCCCTGGGTCGGTTGGATGAGGCCGATGATAGTATGCAGCAGGGTCGTCTTGCCCGCGCCGTTGGCGCCGATCATGGTGACGATTTCGCCGGCATCGACATGGAGAGAAACATTCTTCAATACCCGTAATTTGCCGTAGCCGGCAACGAGATTCCGAATCTTCAGCATGATGCCGCTCCCCGTTGCCAGAGGGGTTGAGCCGCCTCCGATGCATCAGGCCGCCAGCGCATCGTCTTCCCCCAGATAGATTTTAATGACCTCAATGTTTTTCTGGATATGGAGAGGTATGTCCTCGGCAAGTTTGCGGCCAAAACAGAGGACCACGATTTCGTCGGAAATGTCCATCACCAGGGACATATCGTGTTCAACCAACAGCACGGTGATGCCCATATCCCGGATCCGGCAGATGAGGCGAGCCACCTCCGCGGTTTCGTAAATATTGAGACCGGCGGCCGGTTCATCAAGGAGCAGCAACCGTGGTTCGGCGGCCAATGCCCGGGCCATCTCCACGGCTCGCTGCTGGCCAAAAGCGAGACTGGTGGCCTCGACGTCCGCACATTCGGCAATCTCCATCAGTTCCAGGAGTTCCAGGGAGGATTCGCGGATCGCCCGCTCCTCTTTCCAGGTCGACGGCAGCGAAAACATCCCGGCGAAAAATCCGGCGCGGCTGCGGACATGCCGTCCCACCATGATGCACTCCAGGGCGGTCATGCCCTGGAACAGTTTGATATTCTGGAAGGTGCGGGCCATGCCGAGCCGGGCGATCTGATGCGGTTTTTTGCCCTGAATCTCCTGCCCTTGAAAATGGATAGAGCCAGTGCTGACCGGGAGGTTGCCGGCTATCAGATTGAACAAGGTCGTTTTCCCGGCCCCGTTCGGCCCGATCACCGCCTTGATCGTTCCCGGGGCCACCTTGAAGCTGACGTCGTTGACCGCGTGCAGCCCGCCAAATCTTTTGTGGACAGACACAAGCTCCAACAGGGCTTCGTCGACAGTTCCCCTCCCTGCACTGTTGTCCTCTGCTCCACGAATTTCCCGGTTCACGAGCGGGCTCCCGAAAAAATCGCGTTCCACACCTGTTTTAAGCGCAAACTGAGAATGCCCTCCGGGGCAAAGAGCATCACCAGAATCAGGATCGTGCCGAAAACCGCATCATCAAAGGTGCCGAACACCCCGCGCAGAGAGAGGAAGGTGAGGGTTACCCCCATGAGCAGAGTGCCCCAGAGATGGGCCATGCCACCCACCGCCACCAGTGCGACGTACCGCACCGACTTCATCACCGAGGCCTCGCTCGGACCGATACCGCCATTGAAATGGGTGAGCAGCACCCCGGCGAGGGCGGCGTAGACGGCGCTGAGCACAAAGACCTGGAGCTTGAACCGGGAGGTATCCACCCCGGCCGCCTCGGCCGCCTCGGGTGAACTGTGCAGGGAGCGCAGTGCCCTGCCCACCCGGGAACCGATCAGGTTAAGCAGCAGTCCCATACCGAGAATCAACACCCCCCATGCCAGGTAATAGTTCGCGACACGCAGGCCTGGATCACCGCTGACCATGACCGGGCCCAACTGCCCCAGGGCGGGCAGCAGAGTAAATCCAGGAACCTCGGAAATGCCGTCCGCCTCGCCGAAATAGGGAGAAGCCAGCAAAATCCGATAGATAATCGTCCCGAATCCCAGCGTGGCCATGGCGAGATAGTGGCCTTGCAATTTAAGCACCGGAATACCGATGAGCAGGGCAATCAGGGCAGCGGCCGCCACCGCGCAACCACAGGCGGCCCAGGGCACCATGGTCAGAAGCGGCTCGCCGGCAAGATTTTGCGCGCTTTTGAGCATGCCGAGACCCTCCAGCCATCTGACCGGCCAGGAGTCCTGAAAAATGGCGAGATTGCGCGTAGTCAGGGAGGCGGCAAGATACCCGCCGATGGCAAAAAAGCCGGCATGGCCGAGCGATATCTGTCCGGCATACCCCATGAGGGTGCCCAGGCCGATGATGACCAGCCCGTAGTAGGCCGCCATGGTCAACTGGGTCAGATAGAACAGCGAACCAGTGAGCACAGCCGCCAGGTGGAGCCCCACTACCAGCAGGCAGAGGGCGGCCAGCGCGAGTATTTTCCGTTGTTGCATCAGAAATCCTTCAGCCGCGCCGCCGCACTGGAACCGAACAGCCCATGTGGTCTGACAAAAAGAATGAGCAGGAGAATGGTGATGGAGATGGCATCCTGAAAGGCGAGCGGCACCACGGAAACCGAAAAGGCCTCGATCACCCCCAGGAGAATGCCGGCGGCTACCGCGGCCATGGAATTGCCCAAGCCGCCAAGGATGGCCACGGTAAAGCCCTTGATCGCCAGTGACGTTCCGGAATCGTACTGGGTATAGGTAATTGGCGACATAACGCATCCCGCCAGGGCGCCGATGCCGGCGCTGAGCATAAAGGACAGGGTCACCATATTGCGGGTGTTGATGCCGCAAAGAAGAGCGGCTGTCCGGTTGGCGGCGCAGGCACGCATTTCCCTGCCGATCGGCGTGCCCTTGAAAAAGACATTCAAGCCACCCACCATGACTGCACAGGCAGCAAGCACCCACAGTACCTGCGGTGAGATATGAACATTCCCCAGAGAAAAGGTGGTGACTTCATTGCCGTAAAAATAGGGAAGGCTGCGGATGGATTCACCCCAGATATGCAGGGCCGATTCGCGCAGGAGGATGGAAATGCCGATGGTGATGATGATCATCCGCAACACCGAGGGCCTGTCCAGCCAGCGAATGAACAGCATCTCGATAGTGGCCCCAATGCCCATGGTGATGGCCACCGCCAACGCCATCGCGGCGGCAAGCGGCATGAACTGCAAAAGGGAAATGGAGATCATGCCGCCGAGCATCACAAATTCCCCCTGAGCGAAATTGATGATACCGGTGGCGTTGTAGATAATATTAAAACCAATGGCGACAATGGCGTAGATGGCGCCATAGGTTATGCCGGCAAACAGGTATTGAAAAAAGAGATCCAGACTCATGTGGACTAACAGTGCTTGGCAGGGCTGCGGAGACACCCGCCGGAGTACATCTTAATTGCCCTGATAGAGGGTGAATTTTCCGTTCTTCACCGTCATCATGGCAAAAGAGTCGATGTTGAGTCCGTTGTGGTCCTGCGGGGTGAACGAAAAGACACCTCCGACTCCGGGAAAGTTTTTCAATCCTTCCACCGCATCGCGCACCCTGGCCCGATCATTGCCACCCTGCCTGATTGCAGCCACAACCATGTTGATGGCATCGAATCCGTACCCGCCAAAAGCGGAGGCATCTTCTTTATACTTGGCCTCATACTCGCCTTTATATTGGATCAGCAGGCTTTTTTGCGGATGCGTGGCCGCCAGGGAGTCAACCACCAGCAGTCGTCCGCAGGGGAAGATAATCCCTTCGGCCGCCACCCCGGCGGCTTCGGCATATTTAATATTGCCAAATCCATGGCTCTGGAACAGGGGCACCTGCCAGCCGGACTGCCGCATATTTTTGGCAATGATGGCCTGGGCGGGCACAACCGACCAGTTTATCACCGCCTGGATGGAGGGGTCGGCCTTCAGTTTGGCCACCAGGGCGCTGAGATCGGTCGCCTTGCTGTCGTAGGT
>Ga0364909_10073_pt1 | contig 42210 bp, 37 predicted proteins | sample SorcelJu500001C3_3_FD_206966 | JGI IMG/M metagenome (GOLD analysis project Ga0364909, IMG submission 206966) | Enriched cells from Trout Bog Lake Hypolimnion, Wisconsin, USA - BchlTB.June25.5000.01.C3 | ecosystem: Environmental > Aquatic > Freshwater > Lake > Hypolimnion/Profundal zone | place... | reverse complement strand
GCACAAAGTTATCATTCCGCTTCTATGTTAGAAAAGGCAATTGAGTGGTATAAAAAAGGAACCATTGTATTTGAAACTATTAAAGATTTGGGGGCACCCTCCGAAGATAACAAGAAAAAACAGCAATCACTCTGTTTGATTCTGTCTTATTTTTATACACGTATTTTTCAGATTTATGGTGCTCTTGCATTAACACTAGTAGATGATATAGAAATCATAAAAGCAAGTGGATTTATGGAAGCCATGGGTAAAGAGCAACCAAGTGATAAACTTGTTCCACGAGGAGTGCGTCCTACATATACCATTTCAGGTGGTGGCCCATACCCTAAAGATCCATTAGATACATTTGAATTCTTACGAAATTATTTGACTGATCTACGCTATACAGGTGATCCAAATAATGCATATCACACACAATATAGAGGCAGTGGAGATAGTGAAGGGCTTGTGGGATTTCGTAAACGTTCTGAGCCACAAAAGGGTATTTTTGTCATGGCCTATAGTGGTTCACCTTTTCTATTTTATTTAGACATTTCTTCTAAAAGCAAAGGATTTGGAACAGCTAATACAACTGTTAATATTGGAAACATAAGCTATACGAAGAAGGATGGCAAAACGGAAACAGTTGCACTACCAGCAAGTGTTCTTTCACAAAAAGAGATTACCATTGTATCTACTGCAAATCAGGGCTATATGGTTCAACTCAAAGACGGTATTACAAAAAATGTGGAAGAATATTTTAATGAATTATTTTCAGAGATTTTAAAATATTTAAAGGAACGTATTAAACAATCTGGAAATCTAACATCTACCAGTACATCTGAAGCGGGTGTTCAAGATGAATTACGTATACATGCTATCATTCATAATTTAAAGTATCGTAAACCATTGGGACATTGTATTGCTCGTGGACTTCAGCTGTTAAATGCAAAGCCACTAAAGGATCAACCTGGTATTTCATCTATCTGCAAAGCTAAATTTTTAGAAACTACTGTTGTCACTGCTACAGGGACCAAAACAACTAGTTCAAGAAGCGGTATTCCTGAACCTGGAAAATCACTTGACACTAGTCCAGGAATGGCGGCATTGTCCAATTTATTTTATGATAGTATTGCCGCAGGTAATAAATTAGAAATTGGTAAAGAAGTAGGACCAAGTGGCAGATCCTCTTTGGACCAATATAAAGAATTTATGACAAAAATGGCGACTAGATTTGGTTATACAACTGCTATTAAGGATACCACAAAACTATCCGATATTAGTAATAAGCGAGATAGTGAATTATGTGCAGGTAAATCTGATAATATTCCTGTTTCTGATGCAAGAAGAATCTATGAATATGTCAAACAATTATTTACCATTCAATTGCAACATTCGGCCAAGTGTGGTGCGATTTTTAAATTATTATTTGACTATCAATATGATCCACGCACCCAGCTAACACGTATTTCATTAAGCGATAATGTTATAAAAAAAGGTATCCCTGAAATTGATCGCATTAATTATATCACACGTCAATTGCTCACTGATTATTATAGCAATTGTGAATCCACGTATATTCAGGGAATGGGCGAGGTTCTTAAACAAACTGCTGTAAAGCCTGCGGTTAATCCTGAAGCTAAACCTGCGGTTAATCCTGCGGTTAATCCTGCGGTTAATCCTGTAGAAACAGTCGTAAAACCAGTCGTAAAACCAGCTGTAAAACTAGTAAGGACAAAACCAACTGCTCCAGGCTTTGCACCCTAATTATTGTAGAAATACATATGACCGTTCTAATGAACAATTAGTTGTCCATTGATACAAATACCAATGAAATGTTCCATCAATCTTCCATGGTTCCTTTATTATCCATCTTTGATTTATCCATCTTTGATTTATCCATACATAATCAAACATCGGATATAACATATTAGATACTGCAAGAATGGCATCCTCACGAAAATCATCCACAATAAGCGGACTTTCTATCCACGCAGTTATCCATCCAATCTTCTTTTTTCCTACCCGCTGATACGTATCTTGTACACACATCATAATAGAATGTACTCCTTTCTTGTATAATTTCCAGTATTGATTTGTTTGAAGTGAATTTCGTATGATAAATAATTGTGGATTGAATTCCATATGAAGATTTAATAAACGATACGCAGTAACAATAGAAATGGGGTGTATATAGGGTGATTCTATGTAAGTTGTTAGCTCACGATAGGCATACACTCCTGTGTAAAATGGAGAATGCAAAATAGATAAACGCTGCCCTTCTTTTAAGAAGACGCAATGCGGCTTATTGTGTTTGTTAGAATATATATGCAATTCCGTTAATAAATAATCCCCCACGCCTTTTTTGCGCCACTGCGGATGAATACAGAAACAATCCACCACATAGATGGGCTCCTTGTCAAATTGACCAATATAATGGTAACGAATACATCCTATGATTTTCCGTTGCTCTCTTACTATCATCATATAATCATTTTCTTCTATGAGTTTTGTTTCTGGAATATCTAGCACAGGTGTATGCGGTTGATTTCCAAAATATTTCTTTAGATATTGTCGCAGTTCCATTCGTTGTTCTAGAGAAGCACTGCATGTAATAATCTCTCTTATCTGCCCTGTTGGCGAATGAATATGTATTTTTTCTATTTTATGCGATTCAAATTGTACATCTGTTACTATTTTATTTAAATAAGCATTCCAGAAGACCATACTACTTAAATATATCTATCATTTAGATAGCATATGAGTTCTAAAACAATTGGTATTGCTATTTGCGCATACAAAGGTCATATACCTCATTTAAAGCGTCTATTTAATTCTATTGAAGCACAAACACGTAAGCCCGATCAAGTAGTAGTAAGTTGTTCCTCTTCCTTGCCTGAGGATATTCCCTATCGGTCTGATATGTATTCTTTTCCTTTTACTATTATTACGACAGAAGAAAAAAAAATGGCTTCTCAAAATAGGAATATTGCAGCAAGTCATATAACAACCGATATTATTACATTCTTTGATGCAGATGATGAAATGCATCCACAACGACTAGAAATAATTCAAGATTGTTTTACAAAACATGATGTAAAAATTTTAATGCATAATTATGAATTAGAGACATCTAATCCATTTGAAACAATTAATGAATTTATTTTCCATATTAATTATTTAGATAAAGATCATATTTGGGGAGCAACTATTTTACGACATCCTTATTCGCATTGCCCGCTAACAAATGGTCATGTTACTGTTAGTCGTGATGCATGGCAAAATATTAAATTTAATGAATTACCTGAGTATCATTCAAAGGATGATACTATTTTTTGTACAGATGTGATTATGGCATATCCTTTACAAACAGCATATTGTTTTAGTAAATTATCTAAATATTATCCAAGCAGATCGGTAGTTTAATTATATAAAGCATTTGTATGATACTATTACAGCATGGAATATCGTAAACGATCGCTTAATACCGCATTTGATATTGAAATTGGCGACATGAATATACCCGCTTCACTAGGGACAAGCCATATTTATCAGTCCTCTATCAAAGAATACAATAAGGATCGTTACCACGGAAAATTTAATGTATGTGATTTTTTAAAGCGCCATTTTCTAAATTTGATCTGTTGCTGTTGTAGAAAAACATCAGATGGCCGCAGAAAGTACTATGTTATCCTCAAAGAAAACAAACTGCAATCAATGTAAAAAGAAACTGGGAATAATGGTACATGTATGCAAATGTGAAAAACAATTTTGTATTACACATTTGAATGATCATTCCTGTCAATACGATTATAAAACAGAGGGAAAAAAGAAATTAGAATCACAGTTGATTATTGGGCAACTTTCTCAGAAGGTAATACCGATTTAATGAATTATTTGGAAGACATGTACTTAAAATACAAAAATGCAATATCTGGACACCATCTCGGGTTCAATCTTGTTTTTTTGGGATCAAACCAGGCCACTGCGTCTTTTTCACGTCTGTCTCTTCGCCACCGTTTGAATGCCTTCGGATGTTCTTTGATCCACGCAAATGTTTCAAAAGATTTATGAACTTGTTCGTCCGTGACGTTGCCTTGGAATAAATGGTATTGGAAGAAATGATTCTGAGGAAAATCCGACTCTTGAGATTGAAAGACGAGGCCTGTGTGTTTTAGATGCTCTACTTCGGTAATATGCGATTCTTCCTCTGTTTCCCTTAACACATTCTCCTTCAATAATTCCAGGATGGGTTTTTTCGTCATATCTTTGCCCTCCATTTGGCCCTTTGGTGGCTCCCATGCCGCAGTAGTAAGATGCGCTCCTGTTCGCTTTACTACGAGAAAATGCCGCTCATTAAAAGGCTCATTGATGGGATGAAGAAATACACATGATCTGAGATAGACACGCCATCCTTCTGTGGGATGTTCTACGTAGGCATAGGCCTTTCTTGGATCAAATGGAAGATGTTCTGACCCCCGTATAAGACCTTTTTGAAAGACATCAAAGATAGGCGTTACCTCGTTTACATGGGGTTTAGACATACCTACTATATTTTGTTTTATTTCTTTTCTATAAAATCCTGATACATAGGAATAAATAATAAATACGAACCTAATTACAACGCCACATTCTTCCCTACACATGTGTACCTGAGTCATCTATACCCGGTCGGCGATCATCTGTAGCTACTACCTTGTCTTTCTCCGATTCATTCACTGCGTGTTAGACGAAGGTCGCTATGTAAAAAACGGAGGGTACGGTCTACTAAGCGATGTGTATAAATTATGTGAGGTGATAGTAGAATGCCAAATTTCCAAGTTCTTAAGAATACAAATACGAATTTAAGTAAAGCAATAAAGGTTCATGTAAATATGCCAGCTGCTGCTGCGGAGGCAATGCCAGCAATTGAGGCTGCAGTTCAGGCAAATGGAGCAGCAGCCGCTACAAATATTATTGCTAATGCAAACCCTAGTAATTCACAACTACAAACAGAGGCTGCATCTGCAAACACGGCAGCTGTAAATGCAACTGCTGCTGCAAATAAGGCTATACAACAATCTCAAAATGGTAATTCTACTGCGGTGACTGGGGCTATTGAAGAAGCAGAACAGCAAGCCGCTATTGCTAATGAAGCATTGAAAAATGCAAATCAGGTTGAAGCAAATCAGGTTAAAGCAAATGCAAATGTAAAACCCCCTTCTGCTGCCAATAAAATTCAAAAATTAAAGAACAACATAGAAAATGAAACAAATGAAGATAAGAAAAAACTCCTACAGGTTGATTTAGATGCACTTGTAGCGGAACAAGCTGGTGGCCGTCGCCGTCGCAAAACACACAAAAAACGCCACCACAAACGAAAGCATACCCGTCGTCATCGCCGATAAATATAGTAATATCATTCTATTTTCTAGTTAATTTCTTTATAGAAAATAGAATGCGTAAACGAAGTATACATAAACGAAGTACATATAAACGAAGTACACATAAACGAAATAATCACACTAAAAGGCAATACGGTATTCATGGTGGTAATTTGCCGAATGGTGAACTAAATAACGTAAATAATCCTGCGCAAGTTGTACCAAACAATCAGATTCGTGAACCATTAGGTCCTAATGGGCTTCCACTTGCTCCACCTGTATTTATTAGACGACCTGCTATGCGGCGATTGCAATTTGGTGAATTGGATGCACATCCACCTGCTGCACCACAACCAACTATATCACCTACAGTACAAGGAGGAAAAACACGAAAACGTCGTCATGGCGGCCAGCCAGTACGTCGTATAATTACACTTCCTTCATTTAAATCTATTCCTAAAAATAATGATTTACATATAAACACTACTTTACCAAATCGCAAGGGTTATAGTCGTGCACCATCGCCAGTACAACTAAATCAATTACCAGTACCAAACAAATTGCCAAATCGTGTTGGCTATAGCAAATTACAACCACCACTGCAAATGAAGAATTTACCAATATTAGAAAATGGTACACGTAAACGTCGTTATGGCGGTAGACAATAATCTGCATTTATAATAGATGGCAGAACCTGGAGAGGAACCTTTTAGAACATGGCTCCGCAGTAAGGGGGCAAATGCGTACAGAGAACATTTAAAGGAAATGGGTGCAAATACCGTGGATGAACTCTCTACTGCAACAGTAAAAGAACTTATGAATGCAGGTATACCACGTACTATTGCAAATACAATTAGCTCTGCTGCAAAACGCAATACAACATTATCAAATTACAAAATAGTAAATGCGGAGCCAGGTAGCGCTGCATTACCAGCTGCTTTAAGAAATCCATTTGCTGATCATCCCACACATGGTATATTGCCAAGAGACCCACAAGGTGCTATTGAAAGCTGGCCTCATTTTAGAAATGTATCACGTGCTCAAGCAGATGCACTTCTTGCCAATCAGCCAAATACATTTATGGTACGAAAAAGTAGTTTATTTCCAAATAATCCAACCATATTTGTTCTTGATGTAAATATGGGTACACATATTCATCATTCTCTTATTAAAAAAGATCCGACAACTGGTTCATTTGTCTATATTAATGAAAATCAAGGTCTAGAGATAGCACCAACAGATCCAAACGGAAAAAAATGGAGTCAAAAACAATTTGGAGGAATCATTTTCATGGTTAAAGCACGATTTGGAAATGCTTTTCAGCCTGCCATACTTCCTCGTCAAGGTGGTCGCCGCAAACGTCAAACACGACGCTGTAAAGCACATACACGTCGCACTAAACGAAAACATTAAATTCATATGATACCTATATCTTGTAGAATACATATGCATTATTCTGTATCACTATTCTGTATCACTATTCCGCATTTCTGCTAAAAAATAGTAAATATCCATATTGAAATGACAGTGGCATTAAATCCACATACTTTGTATATGTCCATCCACTGTTCTGTGCCTTTTTAATAATATCCGCTATGCTCGGCATGCTCAGTTGATGCCTCTGTCGTCTTACCGATCCATCCTTGAACCGAAACGTTTCCCTGAATTCCGCCCTCGGATCATCTAGCTCAAACACCGCTTCATAATCAAACTTGTCAAATACCACATTGGATTTAGTAATACGTTCCTTTGCATATCGCTGCGGTGATACTCCTACCCATGGATTGGCCGTATCTAGAACGGGATCAAACTTGTACTTGTTTACCACTTCAATCGCTAAGCTACCTCCTGGCTTCACCCATAATGCGAGATTTCGGAAAAGTGTCTCCAGATCCTTAAAATAGTAGATGGTAAAATACAGGAGACAGGCATCCGTAAATTCAGCGGCGGCTGCCGCCCCTGGACCATTCAAATCAAATGCCCTAAATTCCACATCTTGTTTCTTTGTGTCTGATAAGGTTGTCCCTGGTAAAGTGGTTCCCTTTGCATATCGTATCATTGCATCACTACGATCAATGCCCACCGTGTGTCCCGCTCCTTGATTTGCAAAGGCACATGTACCAATTCCAATACCGCATCCTGCATCCAAGATAACCATTTGATCCTTCGGTGTCTTTGTTGCAAACTCCTCTAAACAAATGGCGGTTTCCGCTTGAATTAGATTCTCGTTCTGCGTCAACTTTGTAAATACGGATGCGTAGAAATCGTCAAAGAGATCCTCGTTTCCTAACCAATCATATTTGGAAGATGTTGCGTCTGTTTCGGATACAAACCCTTCAATCTCCTTGCTATACGTCATGGATGTCAGCTGATCCGTTGATAAAATAACCAAGTAGCTGACCATAATCATGATTAGTACTACAATGATAATGGACTGCCATGTTTCAAATGTAAATAATGTAATCATCGCACCGAAAATAATGACGGTAAAATAAATGGCGATGGATTGATAGAGATTGTCCATTCCCCTACTTTCTCTGGGAATATCTATTTCTCTTCTTTGTCTTGCGCATTGGTGTCTTTTTTCTTCTACATGTGATGGACTTATTGGAATGACCGCAATCACTGGAATACATTGCTACCTTTTTACAAATAGACGTATATGGATCACGGAAGTCGGCATCTAATCCACACCGCATTCTCCATAACCAGTCCATGGTCTTACTACGAGTGTGTAGTGTGGGCGGGTATTCCATTTTCTTCCACTTTTCTGCGATCTTTTGTGGTAAAACGGCCGGAAGGAGAAACCAGAACCGTGTAAACCACTTCATTCGTTCTTTAGAAGGAAGTACGTTCCATTTGTTCTTTTCACAATGATCTTTGCATTGATAGACTTCTGTAGGGCAATTTGGCATCGGTTTGGCATAAAATACCTTTTCCTTTGGATGATGATATCCTACCGCAAAGAGAAAATCCCAGAAGAGAAGTAATTGTTTATCCCATTCACACCTGTTCAAGGCGATGTAATAGCGCTTCACTTCCGAAAAAGGAGGATTCCTCTTTTTACAAAATCCTTGTTTTCGGAGTTTATCATTGACACAGTTATGTACCGTGTATATCCATTTGGAGAGATCCAGGGTTGGGCTCATATGAGAATTAGCCAATTGATAGGGGTGTAGGCGATAATAATCCGTTAAAGAGGCTCGGCAGAATTTACACGGTAGGATGTAGGGAATTGTTTCAAAGAATTCTGCATATCGGACGGCATTCTCTGCAGAATACCGATAGTCCTCGCATATCAAGTGGAGGAGTTTCCACCCTGATGGACCCCAAAATCGTGTGTCCATTCCTATTATATTAGCACATCATATACAGTACATTATATGATATAATAATTGCGTAGTAGTTGTAATTAATCCGTACCAAATCCTCGGTAACTGAGAGGCGCCATGTAGGGGCGAATGAGCGACTCAGACCATGAATCATCTGGTTCTTCTGCCTTACATTTTACAACAGCCGGAGGGCAAGTTGCACGTGGACACGGTGCACATGCAGGGCATTTTGTTGGCTCAGGACACTTCACTTCAGGGCAACGAGGGCGAGGGCATGGTGGGCATTCTCCCTTTGGCTTTTGGCACTTGGAACAATCCAAAATGACAGGATTCTGCTTCGGAATGGAAGATTTGAGCACATAGTTGCTTAGATCAGGCACGGGTGGGCACTCGCTCTTCAAAATGTAATTGCTTAAATCGGGCACAGCGGGGCAGGGAGGAATGGAGCTTTTTAACACATAATTACTCATGTTTGGCTGTTTGCATTCGGGACATGCCGGATGGCGTCTTACGTCTGAGTCTGCATCATATCCTGCATCTTGAAATCCTTCTTTTTTGAACATTCTGGAGAAAACCAATCCAATGGCGATTCCTATAATAAATATTCCCAACAGATGAATCACGGAAGTCATCCTTCTGTTCGTAACCTACTTTTTAATTCCAAGTCATGAAAGAGCAACATCAAAATGGCAATTTAGGATGATCTTCTGATGTAAATCATATCCTCAAATTGACCGAGAACAATGTTAATCGCAATTAATTTACCCATTTGAATATTCTCTTCATATTCTTCTTTGGAGCAAACAATAGATCGTGAAAAATACGTATGGAGGTCTTTGGTGTCCTGGATGTATTTTTCTACAAACTGATAGGCAATCTCAGCAGATGGGAAAATACCTAATACTTGACGTTCCTGAAAGGGCTTGTCTACTGCACGAATAATAATTTCGGATTCTACGATGTATTCCTCGGACATCTTTTACTTTACATGCACTTTTTAAAAAGGGGGACACAAGCGTTATGGCCCGCTTTGCGGGCTAAACCCTGACCCCCTCACCATTTATAATGTTATACTTTCTATTAAACTATATAAAATTACGTAAAAACTATGCCTAACCAGGGGGCTAGGGTTTGGCCCGCAAAGCGGGCTATAAGGCTTGCGTCCCCCTCCAACCCTTCCAGTCCATCGGAGGGCAACCACATGTTTCAGGCAGACTCGGATCCATCGTCGCCTGTAGCCGTGTGCATATCATTCGTGCATAACCCTTCCAGGAAAAGTCATCCGAAACCTTACTATTCTTTTGCATAATACCAAAATCTGTCGGGTTTAGTCCACGTTTTGACACTTGGCTTTCAATCTCTTTGGCTCGTTGTTTCCAATCAAAATGCGCAGGACCTCGGCCCGCATCTGCTGGTGTACCCGCCAAAGGATCCGTTATGCTGTTAGATTGCATTGAATGACTCTGTGAATGACTCTGTGAATGTTGTCCACCATGTGATAAGCTACTTCTAGACCGAGCCTTCGCATTCTTTGTTGGACAAGGGGCAGCGCCCGTCAATTGATTCAGATCCATCATGGATGGGAAACCTGTTTTATCTATTGTAGAATTTATTGAGCGTTTTGACTCCATTTCATTCGGCGATGTATAACTTACTGCAAATGAAGCACTTAGACCATTTACAATCTTATCCGCATACTTGTCTATCAAGGAATTAATTTGTCTGGTAGTATTCGGATCTTTTTGCATGTTAGAAGGAAGTACATTTGCTAGACCCATCGGTAGCCCCAGCGTTGTAATTAGTTGTGGAAGAGGTTCACTTGGATTACCTAACACAGGCAATGCTTTGTCAATGTCCGATTTCTTAATCGGAATTTCTACTTCCATCATGGTGCCCGCTTTGAGTTGATCCAAAATTGTTTGTACGTCCACTTTCATTTTTGTTAGGGCCGCTACACGAGAGGTCATCACAGGATCATTTGTTCCACTGGCAGATAAGCGTATGATTTCACCTTGGATTCTGCTAACAAAGTTTTTTAAATCCTGTGTGGAAGCTGGTTGATTGGGTCCAGTGTGTTGTGCAGTAGGACCATTAGATTGTCCCAGAGGAACTGCTACATGACCTGATCCCAATTGTGGAATTTGATTATATGGTGATGGAGTTACAATCGTTGGAGCTAATCCAATAGAATTTGTTTTGCCTATTTGTGGCATACCCGCTGTCTGAAATCCCTCTATTGGTTTGGTAAACTCATAAATCGGTCCTTGTATGGCCCCAGATGCTCCCAGTAATCGTACTTGTTGTTGCAAATAAGCCAAATTAGAATAGACTTCATTTAAGTGTGATAAAGTCATGGTGGGCTGAATACCTGGATTACGATTTAGCACTTCCACTTCGGATTGGATAGAACTAAAATCACTACGTGCGGTAGCCAATGGTAATTGGATAGATGGATCCGATCGTTCTGAAATCTCCTGTGCTTCAAACGCCAAGAATCCCTTTAACATCTCTAGTAAATCAACTAGTTGCTGACGATTTGCCTTGATCAAGGTGGTGTCCTGATAGGGCAAAGGGCTCATGGCTGCAATTTGTTGATAAGGTGCAACAGGAAGTTGGCCTGGTAGTGTATGGGGCGACACTTCATCGCTTGTTAGGGCCGGAGTCACAGCAGGTATTTTATTTACTGGGATTTGTACCGTATGTGACGGTTCAGTATTTACTGGATCAAATCCTTCTTTTACATTTGTTGCATTATTGGTTGTCATAAATGTATAAATGACAATTAAAACAAACAGCAATATGAAGAACGCTATCATACTACTCTATTCATGATATAATATCGGATATTATATGATCAATGTATTTTATAGATATCATACTATGTTCTTTAGTCATCATATGAACTGTATTGAAGTTCATTACGAATTGTATTATGAATTGTGTTCTGAATATCAGCCATTAATGATCCATAAGGTGCATTTTGAGATCCAGCATCTACTGTGGTTGCTCGTGATAGATCGGCAGAGGATGGTAATATCATGGTAGATGCATTTACAGGTGCTGCACTGTTCGCAATAGAAGAGGCTTCATTTGACATTAAAGAGGGTACCATAGATGGTCCTGGTGGTCCTGGTGGTCCTGGTGGTCCTGCGGGTCCAGGTGGTCCAGGTGGTCCTGCTACTCCATCTTTTCCGTCCTTTCCTGCAGGACCTATTGGGCCAACAGGTCCTTCTTTACCTGAACTTCCAGCCGGTCCTGCTGGCCCTACCGATCCCTCCTTTCCTGTAGGTCCAGCGGGGCCGACAGGTCCTTCCTTTCCCGCAGGCCCAGCAGGTCCTACTGGACCATCTTTTCCTGTTAATCCTATCGGTCCAATAGCTCCGTCTTTTCCTGTTAATCCTATCGGTCCTAATGGTCCTACTGGTCCTTCTTTTCCTGTTAATCCTATAGGTCCCATTGGCCCTAATGGTCCTACTGGGCCTACAGGTCCCATTGGTCCCAATGGCCCTGCTGGTCCTACTGGTCCTACTGGTCCTACTGGTCCTGCTGGCCCTGCTGGCCCTGCGGGTCCAGTAGTTGTAGTAGTTGTAACAGGTGTCGTTGTAGTAGCAAATCCTTCAGAAAATTTCATATAATGTGTCATCATCATAACAATGATCAACACGCCAAGCATACATAGAATTCCACAAATCATATCTAATTATGATCCGGAAAGAATTAGTAATCTAATGTACAACCAGCACAAGGAATTGAATCCTTTCGGATGTACTGCGACATATCTGGCATTTTGCTATGCGTATGGTTTTTATGAGATGCACGTTGAGATGCACGTTGAGATGCACGTTGAGATCCACCTTGAGATCCACTGTGTGACGCACCATGTGACCCACTGTGAGACCCACTATCAGACGCATCACATGAATCGCCACATGAACTACAATTGTTCTGAGATCCACAGGACGCTCCACATGAATTACAATTATTTTGTGAAGAATCATCATTAGCGGCATCATATTCATATCCTTGTGCGGTAGATAGTGTCATAGATGGTGAGGAATTATCTGATGAAATGGGTTCTGTAGCACGATTGGCCAATAATTCATTTTTAACAACTTGTTGAATACTATTTAGCAAATTAGATCTCTGTTGCAAACTCATCGCTGCATATCCTGTATCCGTTAATCCAACTTGTGTTGATAGCATATCTTGCCCCATACCTTGCGGCAAACCAGTAGATGGATCCATCGGCGGAACGGAGTTGGAAGAATAAGGAGCAGGTCCAGGTACAGCTCCTAATCCTGATGCAGGAGCGATTGTACTAGAAGCGATTGCACTAGGAGTCATTCCAGCAGAACCCGCTACAACTGTACTTGGAGATCCAACTACACATCCTGTAGGACAACTTGCTGCAGGTGAACCCGTTCCAGAACCAGATATAGTATCAAATCCTTCACTATTCACATAATATGATCCTGCAATTACTGCAATTAATAGTAAAACCAGGCAAAATAATGATACCTTAATAATCATCTCTACTTAATACAACAAACTTTAATGGATTCCATAAAATTTGATGTATTCGTGTGTTTAATATAGATAAAAGCAATATAAACAAATGTCTCTTCAATCTCGCTTCAAAGATGATTCCATGATAGAAATTGGGGTAGATGAGGCCGGGCGAGGATCTTTCTGGGGACCCATTGTGGCGGGTGCAACGATTATTCCCCCTGAATCCGAATGGACTGATGAGCAGCGAGAATTAATGGTACAATTACGAGATTCCAAGAAGATTAGTCCTAAAAAACGTGATAAATTATATGAACAAATTAAAGAATTACTTCCATACTTTGCTGTTGGTATCGTTGGTGCGGATGAGATAAATTTGAATGGGATCCAATGGGCGAATCGTGAAGCATTTCGACGTGCCATTTATGGTATTCAAGTGGAACATGTGGAAACCTGTCGCTTACTCGTGGATGGGACTCTGCCTTTGGATAAGTGGTCAGGCGAACAAGAAGTCATCGTGGAAGGAGACAATCAATACATGGCCATTGCAGCCAGTTCTATCCTTGCCAAAGTAGAACATGATCGCTGGATCCAAACCTATTGTGAGTTGCATCCGGAATGTGATGAACGATATAATCTGAGCAGTTCAAAGGGTTATGGTACAGCAAAGCATCGGGATGCTATAAAACTCTATGGAGGTCATGAGCTACATAGAGAAATATATATACAACATTGGCTACCTGGTTCTACCCATCAAGCCAAATCAAAGAAGAAGTTAGACACCAATAAAGAAGATAAGTGTTTAATTCAATTCACTTAAATCATTTAATGGTGACGACGGGAGCGGCGGTGAGTCTTGCGGCTCTTGCGGTGGCGCCGACGCTTGCCTCCCATGGAAACATTGTTGCGTCGGCTCTTGCGGCGGCTTCCTCCACGGCGGCTCTTGCGGCGGCCTCCCATGGAAGCGGCACGCCGAGAACGACGACGTCCTCCCATGGAGACATTGCGCCGAGAGCGGCGACGGCCTCCCATCGAGGCACGGCGGGAGCGACGACGTCCTCCCGCTTGGGCTGGGGCAGCTGGGGCTGCAGATGCTGATGGCATGTTTGCGGCTTTTCCTGACATCTTAACTTATACTTAGACATAAGATTATTTTTACGCAAGACTCCGTAGTCTTTTCAATATGGCCAAGATCTATTGTCTGCCGTATCTCTTACATTCGGAGCTTGTCAGATACCCATGCCTCCAAAATTGCCAAATCAATAGCACGAAACCGTGGAAAATGCTCCGCACTATACACATGCGCCTCATTTCTCTCAAATGTCACATACTTTCCTTTTGGATCGGACAAATCACTCTGCTCGGGTGTTGTTGCACCTCTCAACTTCTGTACCCACTTAAAGGATTCATATGCATACACCTGCTTGTCTAAAAGTCCAACCCGTGTTATTACAAATACACCTGGTGCGCCATCAGATGGCAATGTATTAATGGGAGAAACAGCTAATAGCTCCTTAAAATTTAGGATTTTCTCCTTTGGATTTCCAAATTCTTTATACTCTCCTATTGTTAAGGGCAAATCTGGGTTAGAACTAGTTCGTAGTACATCTACATAGGGAACTTCTGTAAATGCTGCACCAACCAGTTGACCATCTGGAAAACGAGACACAATTGCGCCTACAGGTACACCACCTGCAGATCTCCCATAAATAACCGTTTCCTCTGGCTGTAATCTATTTTTCTTCTGTGAATCCTTAATAACTGCTTCAAAATCATCTATGGATACGTGACGATTCTCCCTTCGTGCCGCTTCTGCCCATGCTGCATCCAAATCGCCACCTCCTCTTACAAGTGCAAATACAATCGCCCATCTACGTGTCAGAAGCGGATACCAGTTTTGATAGGGCCAACTAATCGGTGTAGTAGATCCATACGCCCCATACACATAGAGAAGCTGCGCTTTTGATGTTGTTCCCTTCTCTTTTACCACAATGTAGGGTACTTTGGTTCCATCTTTTGAGGACACGTGATAACGCCGAACATCAAGTGGTGCAAATGTCATGGGTTTCTCTATTTTTGGAATATGCTCATTACGCATTATTTTATTGTTAATAATATGAATCATGTAGGGTGGTTCTGCAGGGCACTTAACAATAAATGTTTGCATCAGTGCATTCTCCCATTTAGCCCACACATTAGGATCAATACTGCCCACTTTTATTTTATAGAGCACACGAGGCTTAATTCGTTCAGAACAATACCAAATGGTTTGTGCACCTTCATCTATTGTTAGAACATGACCTGATTGTAAATTAATCCATTGAATATCCTCTTTTGGTAAGATCCAATTTTCTACTGGCTTACCATGTTGTGTCCATTCATCCTCTCTGGAATCTCTGGTCAATACACAATCACTGCCATAAATACTTTCACCCAATGGCATTTGAAGAATGGAATGTTTATAAATTTGTATGATGTTCATACCCTGTACACGAAATAATTTGCTATTAGATGGATCTTCTGATCTTAAATAAAGTGTTTTATTTGCAGCCTTGGACAAAATTAAATCACGCTCCTTATCTTGCTCTCGGTATAACACACGCTCATTGCCACCTGTTTGCGCATCACATACACATAATTCAATCGTTCTAAAATATTCTACCACTTTGATGAAATAACACAAATTGTGAATAATAGCAATTTGAGAAGATACAGCCGTCTTGGTCCAAATTCTTTTTCCCGTGGAATCCTCGCAAATAAGCTGATTTTTATACTTCTTATCCTCACTTGTGGTCACATACCAGACAATATTTCCCTGTACATCTATGTCATATGCGGGTGTTCCCTTCTTTAACCATGCCCATTTCCAAAAAAAACGTGAGGAAGGAAGCAGAAAAATATCAATGGTTCCACATCCAATTTTAAAACATTCCAACATCAAGTATTGATGGGCACCTCGTATTTCTTTTTCCATTTTGGTAGTTAGTTTCTCCACAAAAGGCTGTTTGGCTAAGGTATTGAAATTATGTTTTTCCTTTTTTATTAAATTTTCCCATCGTTTTCCCTTCATAGACTCCATCCATGCCCATGGATCATCCCATGCAATGTATCCTAGATCTCTGACCTCCTTTGCAGTCATTTTGACCCCTACTACTTAAAAGATAATTTGTTTTATATAGTACATGGCTCCGTTATCTGTTACGATTATTTACAATAAGAATAATAACTATGGTTTACAAGATGATATTACAGTCATTGATCGTATCATTAAGCACTTGAAAGATATCATGGGACAGCCTATTTTGAAACCAAAGCTAGTGGACATGCGGGAGCCGCTTATGCATTCAGATATTCTGATTCATTTGGAGATTCCTGTATTCTCTGCGGTTCCATTTGCATACACCAATATTATGCTTGTAAATCCGGAACAATGGTCCTATGCATATGATGCCTACGTACACTCCTTTGATGCGCTTTTGTTTCGGGATAGCTTTTCTCTTGACCAGTTTCGGACTGATTTTTTGGCAAAAGGTATAATTACCGAGGATACTCGTGATTTTATGCATGCATTGCCTTGGTGCGACTCCTGGCAACTAGATTCAACCATTCGTGCTTCAGATAAAAAGAAATTTGGATGCTTTCTAGGTGGCTCATCAAATAAATATGAATACATTCGTAAGATTCTACCTTACTGGTTATCGTCTGATCCTTTTCTTACTGTGTATACAAATCGCCCTGATTTTGCAGAGGAACTAAAAAAATTATCACTTCCATCTAATATCACGATCATTTCGCAGGATTTGAATGAAATCCAACAAAAACAAGCAATGACATCCTATGCGGGGCTTTTGATCTGCAGTCAAGGAGAAGCCTTTGGATATGCTGCGGCACATGCGGAAGTGTTAGGAGCCTTTGTCATTATGAATAAATTGCCCACGTTTGAATCTATCTTTACAAACAATGCGGGCATTGCATGGCTAAGTAATACCTATCAGCAATCGGATAAAGTGCGGTATGCCATGGCATCACCCAGTTCTGCAATTCGTCAGGAGTTAGAGGAGGCCTTTGCACAGTTTCATGCATGTGATATGGATTCGGTGCGTGCAGTTCGGCACTATGATGCATTTCGTCGGTTTCCTGCCTTGTGTGATGTAGTTAAACCACTTCTTCAACAGATCCATGCAAAAGTAGAGGAACGTAAACCAGCAAAGGGTGTATATCATTGTCCACCGCCACTTGATATTCAGGATTGTCCTCCTATTACCATCGTAACACCCACCTACAATCGTAAGGATCTGATTGCAATTGCATTTCATAACTTATTAGCGACGGATTATCCTCGGGCAAAAATGGAATGGATTGTTATTGAGGATAATGAAAAGACGCCGCACATGGCGGGGGAGAAAATTATGGACTTTCAACTTCAAGTTCCTGAAATGGCTATTAAGTACATTCCTATTGAAGGGCGCATGACCATTGGTGAAAAGCGGAATCATGCCATTGAGAATGCCTCGCATGATATTATTTTATTTATGGACGACGATGATCATTATCCGTCTACCTCCTTTCGCCGCCGTGTAGCATGGCTGACAAAAGGAATGAAACGGGGTGTTGTTGGTGGAGCTACGATTGCCTGCTGTACTACCCTTGCATTATACGATTTGCGACGAGGGATTAGTGCAGTCAATGTACCGCCGTTTGAACTCCCTTTTTCACAACGAATTTCGGAGGCAACCTTGACATTTCGGAAATCGGCATGGATGGAACGACGATTTCCGCATGTTTCTATGGCGGAAGGGGAAGATTGGATTCTGGGCCGTGAAGATCAAGTGATTGAGATTCCTCCGCAGCAAATCATTGTGGCATTTACACATGGAGGCAATCAATCTAGTCGGCGTGTACCGCCTGTGGAACAAAAACCTGCTTGCTTTTGGGGATTTCCAAAGGAATATTTGGTATTCATTCATAGTCTTGTAGGTGTTCAAGTAGAGGAAGAGAAGGGAAAATCTTCTAAGAAGAAGTAATCATTCTTCGTGGGACTCGGTGGAGTTTTTTGTATCGTTTTCCAGCTCGCTGGTTAATCGTTGGGGGCAATGATTCTACTGGTTCTACTTCGGGTATAACAGGTACTTCTGGTTCTACCGCAGGTACTACTTCTGGTTCTACCATAGGTACTACTTCTGGTTCTACAGAAGGTACTTCTGGTATAATAGGTGCTTCTGGTATAATAGGCGCAATAGTTGGCGGTAAGGATGCAACTGGTTCTACAGCAGGTGCAATAGTTGGTGGTAAGGATGCGACTGGTTGTGCTACTGGTTGTGCTACTGGTTGTGCTACTGGTACAACAGTTGGTGGTAAGGGAGCAAGAGGCGCAGGAGCCATTTGAATAACAACTGTTGGCGGTGGAGCAACAGGTGCAACGGATGCTACAGGTGCGACGGGTGCAACGGATGCTACAGGTGCGACGGGTGCGACGGGTGCTACAGATGCTACAGGTTTAGTAGATTCATTCTCCTTCTTTTTCTCTTCTTCCTCCTCCTCTTCTTCCTCTTCCTCTTCCTCTTCTTCTTCTTCTGAACTCTTTTCTACAGGTGGCGTGGTCTCATCCACTAATAAACGTATAAATGATTTGCAAGGTTCATCGCCGCACTTTAGTTTTCTTGCCTTTGATGTAATAGGAATACGAAGTAGTTCTAATAAGTTACCAAGTAATGGACTCTCCTTTACCGACTTTAATAATTCTTGATATTCACACGAGCAAATAAATGTAGGATCATCCATTACTGCCTGAAGACGTTGTATGTGCTCAAACATAGGATTAAAATCATTTTTACGAGCACGGAGTTCTGCAGACAATAGTGTTTCATCAATTTCTTCTTTTCGTTTACTTAAATTATTTAATAATTCAATAAATGGCAAACGAATGGAAGCTGGTGCAGATGTTTGTACAATAGCTAATAATAATCCTATAATAAATGATTTGCTTGCATCAAACATACCATAAAAGAAATTATCTTGAATGGTTGGAGATAACATTCCAAATAAATACAGAAATATTTTCATATATTCCCCCATCAACATTGGAGATGTTCCAAAGAAACCCATAAAGGATGCAATAGATTTCTTCCAATCACCTTTTAATAAATCTATTAGTGCAACAATGATAGAAAGTGATTTTCGTCGTTCATCCTCGCCTAATAATCCAAAACTTATACGTGAAATATCCAGAATAAGATAAATAATAGATTCAATTAGACGAAAAGGTACCCTGATTCGTTTGAGAATAGCAGGTAGTTCAGGATTAATAGAAACAGTTAGATTGGAAAGCGTATCAGGTATGAGCGGAATATCATCCTCACGATTAAATTTCTTTTCCAAATGCAAAATACCATATTGTGATGCATAACCATTTACTGTACTATCAATACCTCTTATATAATCTAGAACATGCGTAAATAAATCATCAATACCCCTCTTTTGTGTTTCATTTTGCTGTCTTGCAGATGGTTGTGATGCTTGGGCTTCGTTTTTATTTCTATTTAATTTTGTATTTCCAGGTTGAACATTATTTATATTTCCAGGTTGAGGATTATTTTTATTTCTATTTAATTTTGTATTTTCAGGCTGAACATTATTTGTATTTCCAGGTTGAGGATTATTTGTATTTCCAGGTTGAACATTATTTATATTTTCAGACGGAGAATTATTTATAATTTCAGGTTGAGAATTATTTATATTTTTATTTATCATATCTGGTAAATTATCTCCATTTGCACCTCCTTTTGTTACTGTATCATATTTCAATGGTGCATCAAAATAATCAATAATTGTCTGTACATATGGTTGAAACATTCGTGTAAACTGTTGCTGTTCGGATGGCGTTAATAAAGATTTGCCTTCATTATCTTTTAATTGAGCTGCCCAATTATGTCCATTAGATAAACGAATGGTAAGAACAATATTTGCAATATTATTTGTAGATTCATAGAATTTACTTAAAAAATCCTTATCTTTGACCCGCTGATTAATTTCATTATTTAATTGTTCAAATGTATACCGCCGAGATCCTGTAAGGGCCATCCTACTCTATTGCTCTTTTTATTTCATTACGATCCGCACATCGTACATTCTTCACTGCTCGTAGCCTCTTCCTCAGATTGTTTCTTGATTTGTCTCTGGTATTCCGACTTAGCCGCCGCTTTTTGAAGTTCAGGATCAATCGTAAATTTCTGCGCCATCACAGGTGCTTTTGTTCGCAAATAATAAATTCCCGTTTTCAAACCTTTCTTCCACGCATAGAAATGCATAGATGTAAGTTTTGCATAATTTGGATCTGCCACAAATAAATTCAAACTCTGCGACTGACAAATAAATGCACCCCGTGCCGCCGCCATGTCAATCAGCGTTTTCTGTTTTATTTCCCATGAATTTTTGTACAACGTCTGCAAATAATCTGGAACCAAATCAATTCCCTGAACCGATCCATTTCTCGCAATAATTTCTTGCTTCATCATCTCGTTCCACAAACCCAACTTCTCCAAATCTTTCATCAAATATTTATTGACAATCACAAATTCTCCTGCAAGGGTTCGTCGGGTGTAAATATTACTTGTAAATGGCTCAATGCATTCATTAAATCCCATAATCTGTGATGTAGATGCCGTCGGCATTGGCGCCATCAAAAGCGAATTTCTTATACCATTTGTTTTCACTTTTTCTTTTAAGGCCGGCCAATCTAACGTACCATCTTGTTGTGTTAACGGTGTCACATTCCACATGTCATATTGAAAGATTCCTTTCGACATCGGGGAGTCTTTATAGGTTTGATAGGTACCTTCTTTTACTGCAATTTCAGAGGATGATTCCACTGCGGCATAATAAATGTGCTCAAACATTCGCTGATTAAGATCCGCTGCCTTTTCTGATTCCCACGGAATACGCAGTAGGGCAAATACATCTGCAAGGCCTTGAACACCTAGACCTACAGGCCGATGACGCATATTAGATGTACGTGCTTCCGTAGTTGGATAGAAGTTAATATCAATTACACGATTTAGATTCTTAATGACTACCTTTACTACCTTACGCAGCATGTCAAAATCAAATGATTTGCCTTTTACATAGGATGGGAGTGCAATAGATGCTAAATTACAAACGGCGGTCTCCTCTGATGATGTAAACTGTATAATTTCGACACAAAGATTTGATGATTTTATCGTTCCCAAATTATTTTGATTAGATTTCTTATTTGCAGCATCCTTGTACAATAAATAGGGTGTTCCCGTTTCAATCTGGGAATCCAGAATCTTAAACCAAATCTTTTGTGCATCCACTTGTTTTCGACCACGACCCTCGGCTTCATATTGTTCATAGAGTTTCTTGAATTTATCTCCATACACGTCGGATAGACCAGGAGCTTCAGATGGGCAAAATAATGTCCATGGTAAATTCTTTTCCACTCGCTCCATAAATAAATCAGGAATCCATAATCCATAAAATAAATCTCGGCAGCGTTCTTCTTCCGATCCTGTATTTAATTTCAGCTTCAAAAAATCTTCTACATCGGCATGCCACGGTTCCAAATAAATGGCAAAAGAACCATTTCGTTTACCACCACCATTATGTGCAATTCCTAGGTGCGATACAACATAATCATGCGGTCCATCAATTTCAAAATCGTGAACAATGCCTTCATATTGAACTTCACTAATATTTTGAATTCGTGAATATAAATAGTTATCATGTTTCAAATAACTGAAGAATTCTCCAGGTGGTGCATTAGGAAACATATCCATAATTTCTTTAATACGAGGAATGCGTATCACATTTGTAGGAAGTTTAGTTGTAATTTCTTTATAACTAGATATATTTCCAACACGATTGCGAGTATATCCTGAACTTAATGCACCCATACGCAATAGAACATACCGAATAGATTCAATTAATCCTAATGAGGATAGTTCAATTGTAATTTCCTTTTCACCAATACATCCATCTGTCTCAATAATTCCTCTTAAAATTTGTTGTACTTTATTTAAGGGCAAATGTAGCATGGGAATATCCCACTTTTTATGATGATTTGTATCATATAATTGAGAATGGGTTAATTTAAATCGTGGTGTTGCAGTAGACCATTTAATATCAACTGTATGATTATCCGTATATACATTGTATTTAATTCCTCTTTCTTCAAGATATTGTTGTACAAATGCAATTGTTTGTAGTTTAGTAGTATCATTTAAACATACACCTGATGCAGAATATGAAATATGACCATCGCCAAGCATGATACCATAAAATCTACAATCCTCTTCTGTTATTTCTTCAATATCATCTATATATGTTGGAATAGGAAAGACTACAAAGTCTGCTTCTTTAAGATCTTTCACATCAACAAATTCAGGTTTTGCAAGAGATTTATTTAAACGATTACGAATTACATCAAAGTTTAATCCCTTTACTTGATTTTGTAAGGAAAGAATTTGATGCTCAGGAGTTACACGAATAGGATAGATTGAATTCTTAATTTGAATTTCTAGCATTTTTCCATTATATTCATGGCGAATTGGCATTTTTACACGATGGTAAATTCCCTCGCTTGTAAGAATTTTATCCGTCACATTTACATCTTCAATTAGTTTTGGACCATTTTCTGTATATACTAATGTATCAGGTGTAAAACACTGGTCAACGTACCGTGCAGTATCATTAAAATTACGCAACATCGGTACAATTCCATTAGAAGTTCCATTTGTACCCTTGATTAAGGATCCCTTTGCACGAATATTGTGAATATGAAGACCAATTCCACCTGAATGTTTACTAATAATTGCACAATCCTTCAATGTATCATAGATTCCATTGATGCTATCAGATTTCATGGCTTGTAAAAAGCAGCTGGACAATTGTTGAGTTGGTGTTCCTGCATTAAAATTTGTTGGGGTGGCATGAATAAAATATTTTTGACTCAGAAGATCATACGTTTCAAATGCTTGGTCAATGTCAATGGCGCCCCAGAGTGCTAAGGCAACCCGCATAAATAAATGTTGAGGGCGCTCCAATGTATTTCCATGTGTATCTCGCAATAAATAGTGTTGTTTTTCTAGGGTCTTAAAGCCAAAATAATCGTACAAAAAATTACGATCATCCACTAGTTTTTCATTGATACGATCACCATACTTTTCACATAATTGAACAAGTTTTTCGGAAACAATGTGTACGGTTTCTCCTGTTTTCTTATTGGTTTGGTTATACAACTTTGCAACAACATCCGTAAATTTTAAATCCGTATTCCGATGATGATTGGTTATTGCAATTCGTGCAGCGAGTGTTCCATAATCCAAATTGGTGGTAACAAGCGACATCGCTAACTGTGCGGCCAATTCATCCAGTTCTGTTGTCTTGATTCCATCATGAATACGAAGCACCGTTCGCTGAGCAATTAAGGCTGCATCTACATTCAATCCTTCAGCAGCAGTTTGAATTCGATGAAGCACCTTATCAAATGATACGTCTTCCTGGTCACCGTTTCGCTTAACCACCTTCATACTACTCATAGATACCTTTCCGGAATACAATATCATACCCATATTTTTAACAACATCGCAAGTAGAGGGAATGAATCCATACATCTTATTTGGATTGATTCTGTTTTTAATTTGTGCATTTGCATTATTGTCTATGGATAAAGCTGCGTTTATGAATTATGTGGCACCTTATGCGTCGGTTTCTCATACACAATGGTGGAATCGGCCTGGAGCACAACATTATGGATATCCATCCTACACCTATTGGGAAGGCTTTGAGAATAGCAAAAAAGAAGACTCCGCTATTCTTTCCTACCCTCCCAATTCTCCCAGTCCCACCGATCTACAAAATAATCAGCCCTATCATTTATTGGATGACATAATGCAACCTCCTCGTGTCAAAGAATCCATATCATGTGTAGACAGTAGGTCGTGTTATGCAACAGATTTTAACCGAATGATAGAAAAAACAGGCACCTTTCGCCAACTCACCAATAATTACAAACGAGGCTATCCCGATAATTGTTCCTCACCCTTCCAGGAGCTAACACTCAACTTTTACAAGACGGATGGAATGCCTATTCCCGAGGATAACACGGGTAAGAGTGTGAGTGAAATGTAATGCTCTAATCTAACTCCATTCCATTCTCATCTACTTTATGAAACTGAATCATGCATGTTTCTACTTTTGCCTTCTTCGCAGGTCTGGTTGATTCAGGAACAGTAAATTGCCCCTGTTTGGCTTTCTCTACATCGCTCCAAAAAGTGTTCAGAATGGGTTGTAGTGTGGCCCACCATTCATCGTTTCGTTTTACAATTTGCTCACTCCATTGATACAATCTCCATGGAATGATCTCTACGATTTCTTCGTCTTCTGGAATAATTGGCAACCAGCCCTCCTCCACATGAATCGGACTATACACATAATAGAACTCCTGTGTACCCTTCATCTCGGCATAGCGAACCACTGCAATATATCCACTATACATGCTTGGTCCCTCCCTTAGCTGTAATTGATTATATGCCGATGTAAATACGGCTTCTACATAATCACACATCTGGAGACCTGTTACTTGTAACTGCATTTGCATCTGAGCATAATAATCTTTCGGTACGGTTCCATCAATTTCTCGGGTCACAGGACATTTGATCTCAATGAGTCGTCCTGTTCTTTCGTTCTTTGGACAAGAATAAATCAGGCCATCAGGTGATGCAGTACATCGTGGATCATTCGGATGCGTAAGACGACCCAATTCCTTGATAACCGTTCCATACTTGTGTTCATAGATCTGTTTTACGACTGGTTCAAAACGAATTCCCCAATCAAAGGCACTCATGCGATCTGATGGAACGGCTAAAGGTTGAAAACGAGCCTGATAAGGTTGTGTTTTTGCAATGACCATTTTGGCCCGTTGTCGTGGAGATGCAAACAAATTACCCAGCTCACTTGCAGATAGTACCGTCGCCATTTGCTGATACCATTCAGGTGTTCGTTGTTCCAATTGTTTCCTGCCTAATAATTCGTCTAACACTTCTTTTGGCACACAAGATTGTCCTACTGCACGACCGATCTTTTGCTTAAATTGTTCCTCGTATTTATCTATCATTTGATCTATGTAATAGTATTCCTTATCGGAAAATTCAAAAGAATCAGCAATTGACTGTGCTGATTCTATCCATTGTTCCAATTGTACACTATCTGCGGGCTCTGTCAACCAAACATCTAGCAGATAGACGACGTTCTTTAGTTTTTCTCTAAAGAACATGATATATCTATTTAGGCTGACTCTTTCTCGTCAATTTTTGCCAATGAGGTAGTTGGTTCCGCTGCAATAATCGTAGAAACCGATGGAGCATCATCTTTCTTCTTCTTACGTGTTGCACTTGTTGCATCTGCTTTCTGTTTCTTTACACTAAATCCCCATTTTAGAACTTCATTTTCATTGCGTTTTAATTCAAGTCCTTTAATGGTAGTAATACGCTGGGTTTCTTGATCATAGTTAACTACCTTAAGTGTGTTTAGCAATTTCTTATCCAATGCTTTTTGTAGAAAAATAAAAAACGCATCTTTTTCTTCTTTGGTCATCTCATGCTGAGGAGCAATATCTTCTACAAAAATACGAAGGCGATTCAGTCTTAATCCACGTTCAATACGATGCCATGGTCTTGAATAGGCCTCACGAGCACTATCTTCTAGTAGATTTGCGAATGTATTTTCAGCCTGGTTTTCGGCAATCTTCTTTTGTGTTTTATGCCTCTGAGCATCCATTCTATTTATACCACGTGATCAGGGTTTAGATGACTTCTTTACCAATGACCCATGAATCATTTCCACTACTTCCTGACAAGAATACACGTCTAATCGCTCTTCTTCAGGAATAGGCAACCAACTCCTGTCATCATCCTCTTTTCCAAATGTATAAAACATTCTCCAACAAAAGGTTTCCATATCATCCGCTGCAATATCCTTCCATGCATAAAAATCATCTATATTTGTTTTCTTAGTATCCACTTCACACAAAAATACATCCTTCACTTTAACGGGCTTATTCACAATATGAATATCATTGGAGAGCAGTATTTTCATTACCTGTGTTATATTTTTCACTGTTTCCTCCTTCCATAGTGTTCTTCCTCCTACAGTAAGCATCTTAAATGCATTTACTTGATTTAAACTGGTAGAAACCTGACTGTGAATATAAGGAAGAATAAACATCTTACGATAATATTAAGTAGGTACTTTAAATGGCCCAACCTGTGTATCCAGATAAGCACACGGCATCAGCCTATGCGGCCTTTCCTCTTCCTCAATTTATGCCCCGCACTCGCCGTGAAGTAGATCCCATTGATATGATTAATGCACGACAATTTGAACACTGGCAAACAGATGGTAAATATGGTACAATGAATCGCCCGGATCTGAACAAGCAAGCACCTTTTTATGATATGTTACCGAATAATAGTCGTTCTAGTGATCGGAATTATCGTTCCCAGCCCCGCTACGAAGTAGATGGTCAGAAAGGTGTAGAGAATCCCTATTTTGATAAATACGATACCACGTTTGATGCTAGAAACATGACACGTGAATTGCAGGCGAGTGTATATGAAGACAAAAATACGGGGTACTTAAAGGAATCCGCACGATTGCTGCAACGAAACTTTGATAGTAGATGGCTTGATCCAACCGTCATGGTACAACAAGCTGCGGCAGCGGAAGAATTAAGACCAAAAATGGATGATATTCGGCTATTTTATCAAAATGTGCCTGTTTCTAAGAAGTGATTTTTAGAAAAGTATTCAAATAGTATACTTAATTGTAATCTGTCAGGGGGTAAGGGGGAGCGGAGGTCCCCCTAATTGTAATCTGTCAGGGGGTAAGGGGGAGCGGAGGTCCCCCTAATTGAATTCCAACTCAATCGGCGTAGTATATACCTGCAACTTTGTAAGTGAGGACGGCGTCTGCTTCGTCCGTCGCCGAGTTTGCGATTTGGCCACCGTTACTCCCGCTTTGGCGGCCGTTTTCTCCACCGATTCCGCTGATGAGGCCGAATCCGTAGACGACGCAGATTCATTCTTATTACGTTTCTGTACTTGAATCGTCTCCTTCAAATACGTATTGTATCCCGTTCGGATTTCCTCCTCATGGGCTTCAATATACTCCAAAATATTGGACTCTAGTGCCCACCGAAAGAAATTCAGTTTCCCAATCGTTGTCATAAATTGTTCCTGGCCTGGGATCTTGAACATGATCCGTTCTCGCCGACAATTTGGATCAAAATACTGCTTAGAATATGCTTTCAATTGCCCTTTGTAACTTAGATAGACCAAGAATTCTTGACCACCAATCGGATAACGAACAAAATTCTTTCGGCTGTATTTGGTCACAAACCAGTCAATAATACGTAAACTTAGTGGTGCTTCTCCATTGAGATACTGTAGTACTTTATCAATTTCCGGATGGCTAGAATAAAATCGTTGAAGGCTAGCAATTACCAATTCGGGTTTGCATTCAATCTTACGTTTTCTTGTTTGAGGATCGGATGTATAGCTATCCATTGTCTGAATGCTAAATGGTCTATTGTGCTTAGGTTCTCTTTTTAATCACAGTGTATGAATAGAATGGCGGCACCACCTGGATATAATGTTGCAGATAGCCTACTTCCTTCAGCAGGAGGTACTATTCAGGCCATGCGTGGTGGTGGAGATGCACCGCCACCAGGATATAGCGGATCATCATTGATTACATTACCACCCGCTATAGAACAGGCTCGGATTGATCCATTTCGTGGCGGTGGACCCAAACTCTTACCAAAACCTGCAAATTCTCCTCCCCCATTTTGGCCTTCAGGTATAGTAACCGCCACACAAGAAGCAAATACAAAGGCCAAAAAAATTGTCACAAAAGGAAAAGATGCGGCTAAAAAAATCGTTTCTACAGAAGCTGCGATTGCAGCTGTTGCGGCGACTACCGCTAATGCAAAATCAGTAAATGCAAAGAAGCCATCTAATGATAACAAATCGGCCATTGCGGCGGCAGTTGCAGGGGTTGCAATGAAACAAAATAAAAAAACAGAAGAGAAAAAGGAAGAGAAAGAAGAGAAAAAGGAAGAAAAGGAAGAAAAGGAAGAGAAAGAAGAGAAAAAAGAGAAAAAAGAGAAAATTCAAAATAAAAAAGAAAAGGAAATCATTCTCTTTGGTAAAGTACTTCATTTACTTCCACCTGGCGATGAAGCATGGACGGACGATCAGAATGAAGCGTTAAAACAATTTGGCGCAACCATGTATGACAAAGAAGAACAGAAAGAAATTTTACAAGCGATTTATGATGGTAAGTGTGATACAAATAAACCATTAATTTTAATGGAGCAATGTCTACCTGTGCGGCGTATCATTCAGAGTTTGGCTTTAACCAAATTGAAAGAACTTGCAAAAACAACCGTTACCAATGAGCCTATTGGAGTATCTCCTAAAAAGGGTTCTACTAAAAATGGTAAAAATAATAAAAAAGATAAAAATGGTAAAAATAGTAAAACAAATGAAACAGGTAAAACCGCTACAAGAGGTGAATCTGGATCTATTCCAGAGAGAGAAGATGATGATGAGTTGAAAGAGGACGATGATGAGTTGAAAGAGGACGATGATGAGTTGAAAGAAAATGATGAAAGCAAGCAACAACGAAAAGCAGTAATGATAGACGAAATGATAAATGGTCACCTTCATTACATGGATCAATATATTGCAGATGCAAAAGCAAAGAAGTTTGATGAAACTGTGATACGTACCATGGAAAAAGATAGAGGAGGTGCTAAAACATTAGCTGCGGAAGGAAAACAACATTTATCGCAAGCAACGCAATCAACGCAAGCAGCACAAGCCGACATGGCTCTCGCTGAAGATATGGTAACACGTATTGGGGCGCTATCTGCTAAAATTATACGAGCATATACTGCTGAAAATAAGAAATATTTAGATGCATTAAAAGCACAACAAGTAATTGCACCTGAAGAGCCTCAAAAGCCTTTAGCACCTGAAGAGCCTATAGCACCTGTAGCGCCTATAGACACTCAAATAACCGATGTAGATGAAACAATCGCTGCCATGGAAGAAATAGATACAATTTTACAAGAATTAGAAATGGCAGATTTATCGCTACCTATACAAGAGAAAACCATTGAAAATGATAGTACTGCCATCTCATCAGCAGTTGCAGCCGTTGCCGTTGCAACGCTTACCAATGTAGAACCCCCACGATCTGAACTGGATACCGCCATGATTGCACAATATGAAGCTGAAATAGAATCAAATGGTGCAAATCTACGATTAAAAGCGGCTGAAAAAGCGCTTGAAACAGTTAAACGAGTGCCGTTTTCATTAAAAGGTCCTATGATCGCAAATAGCTCTTATCGTAAAGCGGAACTGAATAATTGGACCACATCAGAAGATCAACATCAGCGCATTATTAAAGCAATTCAACAAAAAGTACAGGATGCAACCGAACAAAAAGAAAAAGCGGATGCAAATGAAGTGAAGGCTAAAGAGGCCGTTCGTCAACTAAAACCTACTACACCAGGACAAACATCGGATTACACTCCTTCTGAAGCATCCTTGTCTACCACTACTGCAAATACTGCCGTCATTTCTTCATGGATTCAACAAAAAAAGGCAGAGGCCGAAATGAAACATAGTGAAATAAATACACAAATCAATGCGGCTGCTATTACTATTTTAGAAAATAAGCCACACGAAATAGGAGAGAATATTACTCAGCTAACAAAAGAATTGGAAGAGTATCCTACTAAGCATCCAACCTTGTTTTATCTGTTTGGAAAATGGTCAGGTATCTCCAGCATTATTAAAAAGATGACAGCGCAATATCGTGAACGTGAGACATCGCACTTCTCTTTTGCAGAGGCAACAATTATGTATTATGAAGCATGCATAGATGCAGCTGATATTGAAGGACAATACCAACATTTACAAATGATATCGTCACTGTACAATACACCTATTGAATTCCCTCCTCTACCAGATGCTTCTAGTAAGAAAGTAGTGAATGGATTGGAGCGATTGGAGGAGATTGTAGTATTAGGGCAGGAGGAAAAAGTATTGGGACAGGAGAAAAAAGTAGATAAAAATCAAAGAACTGCATACAAGAATGAAATTGCACAATACTTTAATATTATAGAAGAAGACTATAATGAATTACAATGTATTCATTTGATTAAACAGACAAAATCATACAATGACACTATAAAGTATTTAGAAATGATGTATCCATCTAATTCATCATTAGATAGTATTATTGATAAAACGAATAGAGATATTTATCGTATGCGAGATATTACTGTCATTACTGATTCTGGAAAAAATATTGTACGTGAAGATGCAGCAACAGCAAAGATTAAAGAAGTAACAGAAAATATACCAGAAAAAGATAAGAGACTTATTTATTTATTATTTGCTCAAGGATTAATGAATAATACTGTCACAGATATGAGTAAAGATTTTAATAAACTATTACCATTACCAGGTGGTAATAAACTTATTCCATATATTACAGAATTTACACTAACACATGATCTCATTCGCTTTAGATATGTATATACCATGGGTTACAAATTTTTAGATCAAGATGACCCTGTCAATCCAGAAGAATTATCTTTCATACCATATTATTTTGATATCACGGTGGAATTACAACGAAAATCAGATGAGGGGTTCATTCGTTATGAGATTCATAATCTAGATACTCCTCTAGATCCCCAAGTACAAGAAGTAGTAGATGCAAAAATTAAATATTATGAAGCGAAGTTGGAGGTGATTCAAGCGGAGGCTGCAATTAATTCAGTTAAAGAAGCAATGAAGAATATCATGTCAAATATTAGTGAAAAGAAATCAAGTCTTGGTGATAAATATCATGGCCCATATCTTTCTGAAAAGAAAGCAGCAAAACTTTCTACAAAAGAAAATAAACGAAATAATATTGAAAAGAAACAGAACGAATATAAGACAAAGGGATTAAATTCTTCTACCAAAATAAAAGGTGATATTGAAACATCCATTACATTTTATCAAATGGAGTTATCTACTGCAAAAGAGCATGAAGCCACATCTAAAATAGAAATGGAACAAATTATTTCAAAATACAAGGAACTACTTACACCTCTTAATGATAATAAAATAAAAGTACATATTAAAAATTGGATACGTGATACCAAAAAGAAATATGAAGAACATGCTGAAAATTCAAAAGCGCTTCAAGATATTACACAACAGGATCTTGATTTAGTAGCGGTTAAAGTAAGTATAGAGACAACTCAAAAAGTGGTAGAGGAATATTTAAAAAAGATACAAGAGGCATGGATCACATGGTCCTCTCGCATATGGGCGTCCTATAAAATTCGTGATGCATACAATGCACAAATCAGTGAATATGATTTATATACCAAATTGTATATTATTCATCTTAATGCTACCATTCAATATGAAAAAGATAATGCAGCATTTAATGGAATAGATACATTGGATGAGGTATCCATTCAGGAATCCGCAGCACAGGAATCTGCAGTAGAAGAATCTGTAGTAAAAGAGCCTATTTCTTCAAATGCCGCTTTTGTTGCAGCAGCGGCTGTTGCGGTTGCCATATCTATCGCTCCTGAAATTCAAGGATATGGTAATTTAGTAAATGCAGTAGAAGAGGCAATAGAACAACTAAATGAATCCACAGAAAGTCAACAACAAGTAGTAGACGCATTTGTAAGTGCAACTGAGCAACGAGAAGAACTAGAACCAATTATTGCAGAGGCAACTGCTACAAATACAAATAGAGCACTTGAACTCGCACAAGAAGCCAATCGTAAAGCAGCAGAAGTTGCAGAACAGGCAAAGACGGCCGCTACAGCACAGTTGATTCCCAGTGGAGAAACTCCGCTGGATCCCTCTTCTTCTGGACAATCTGAAATGGAAAACTACCTAAAGAAAGAGGGAATTCGTCCTCCTAATAATAATCGTCGTACAAATAATAAGAAACCAAAGAGTGAAAAGAATAAAAAAGATGAAAAAGATATAATACAATCATTTGGTGGTAAGAAAAAACGCAAATGGCACACTAAAAAGAAACAACGAAAGTAATATCATAAATCAACTCATGTTGTATAAAACAGATATTGATTTATTAAAATCGCATTTTGCTACCCTTCTTCACCAGTAAATCCATTAAAAATAGTACAAATACACCACTGGAAATAAACATTAATAGCTCTGATGTAACCTGTTCAGGTGAAGAACGATCCATATCATCCAGTCTTGCAAATATTTTATCCATTTTTCGCATTAGTTCCTTGGTGGAAATTGCATCCGTTTGATCCGACTCCCTGTAAAACTTTCCACCTGGAGGCGGCAACTGTTCAATAAATGAAGTCTGAGCACCACTTTGCGTAAGTGGTTTCCAAAACATATTCACCGATGGATTTGGTACTTGGTTGGCGGATCCTGCACGGGCTACACCCGCATGCTCAAATGCCGTTAAAAAATCAGGCTGTAACCGATAATTGTCCTGTTCTGGAACATAATCGGCAAATACATCACTATCAGGATCGGCACCAAAAAACTTCTTCTTTTTGCCCTTTGCCATGCTATCCGTCATGGTTGGCTGACTCATGTCACGGCGTGGTAATTCAGGTTGTTGCTCTTCTTGTGGAACAAACGGCTCCATGGATCCCTGAGGGGCAGTGACAGGAGCATGCTCTCGTAATCCAATGGAGGGATTCATTGCAGGAATGTCGGGTGCATTATATTGACGATCTGAGTCTTGCCCATTCACGTCCAGATAGGTGGCGGGAGGACCTTTGCATCTTCTAGCCTTTTTACGTTCCTCCTTTCGTGCCGCTCTTGTGGCATAATCGTTGGCACATCCCGGGGTGGGTGCGCCTCCGATTTCTTGGAAGGCGTCGTCTAAAGCGCAATAGTTCATTGCCCTTACTACCAAATGCAATTATTCTTATATCAGAGAAATGAACCTCTTCCCCCACGGATGTTGGATTCTTATTTTTGTCATTCTCATCGCCCTTTTCTTCTTCTCTCGCATATCGGCCGATGGATTTGTTGACCAAGCATCCACAGATGCGAATGCGAATTATGCAGCGCTTCTCTTATACATTCAATCACAACCTCCTGAAAAATCGGTTAAGTTCATACGTGACATTAAACAAAAATTCTTTACGGATGCATCCGATGTAAAGGTTCCCATTGACTATGAACATTTAGCACAATTACCAAACGGGCCCGTTTTTTAATGAGAGGAAAAGCAGTTGTTTATACAGAATAGCAGATGCAACAACAAGGATCTCAAAGTGGCGGCATGACCAATCCCTTCCAAGGCCTGCTAGCGTCCATTGATTCCCCTTATAAACTTATTTATGGATTTGTACTTGTATTGATCATCATTTATTCCTCCATTATTCCCACTGAGTACCGTACATTCGCAGATTCATTGCTAGGTCGCATTTTTGGGATTGCCATCGTATACGGAGTCATAGAATCCCTCGGATGGGTCTACGGACTTCTTACTGCCATGGCCTTTCTCCTTCTCTTACACGGGGCACCTCGCAAGCCATCAGGTGCAGTAGAGGGATTTGATGGATCCATCAATACAAAGAAAGCAGTTGGTAAACGGTGGTTTGTGGAGAAAGTACTAGGAGAACGGACACGCAGCATTGAAACGGATCGTGTTACCACATCAGCAGTAGATGGTCATTAATAGCAATTGATTAAACATATATTGAATAGAGATGAGAAACATCATGTGGCCTTCTTTCTTGGCCATTCAAACAAATACGGATGGCATTCTGAGAGCACTGGCGATTGTATGCGCCGCTATTGTGATAATTCATTACAGTACCATGTTTGAACGAGAATACAGTACGAAATTAGCGGAACTCTATATTCATCCCTGGTGGCGGCTACTCGTTGTTCTTCTTATTGTCAGCTCTGCGATGTGGTGCCCCTCGGTAGGGATTGTTGTTGCACTAGTAACCTTCTTTTATTTAAGCGACATGAATACCTTAATTACACCGATGACAAATTTATAATTGGTTTGCTCGGATGTATAAGAGCTTCACTACTAACAGGATGAGTCTTCCGGCTGCATTAGGTCATCAAGCATTTGCTACCGTTGCATCTCTAAGTCCTATTGATGCTTTTCTACAAATCTTTAATACCAATCCATATTTCATCGGAATTATGATGCTTATTCTCAACTTGGGTGGGCGCTTTATTAGTTTGGAAATTACTAAGAAACAGGAATTGTTTCTGCAACATCCTTGGGTTCGTCGTGTCTTGATTTTTACTGTGCTATTCGTCGCTACACGTAGCATTCAAGTTGCGTTCTGGACTACCGTTGCAGTGGTACTCTTTCTAGGCTACCTCTTCAATGAGAATTCTGCTCTTTGCATCTTTGGAAATGGCGGCTCCAATGGTTCTAAGTGTGCGGATGCACCTGCGCCAGGCGAAGGAATGTCACCTGAAGAAAAGGAAATTCTTCATCGTTTAAGTGCAAAGGCTCAAAAGTATGCAGTAATAGAGGGAGGTGGAAAAGATAGTAAAAATCCACAACAACAGGCGCTAAACGGCTCCGCTGTTCGACCAGAAGACGAAGAGGATGATGTTCTTCACACGGATGTGTATGCTGCGAATTTGTCATTATTACGCACTTTTTAGGAAAAATGCACTTTTTTAAAAGAACCTTACGATTGCCCTTTGGGCAATCGCTCGGCCGTGTTAGCGCAGCATGCGCCGACGCCCACTAAGTGCCCAAAAATCCAGATATTTATAAATAGTTAATTATATACTTATGTTAAGTACATGATTAACTAGTTTTACTTAATATTTTTTATATTTTTTTGAGATTTTTGGGCACTTTTTTCTAAAAAGTGCAGCGCTTTATAAATTCAACGTCATCGTATTCTCCACAGGTGCCGCCGCCTTTCGTCGTCCACGACTCACTCGTTGTCCCGTATTTCCCGTTCGTGTGGCATCCGTCATATCCGACATAGATGCGGAATGAATACTGGAGATCTCAAATGCAGCCTGTTGAGCAGAGTGCTGAGAATGATGCGGACTCGAAGGTGGAATCATAATCGGATTGGCTTCTAGCTCCGCATTTCGCACTTCTTGAAATGTTCTCAAAATATCATCCACTCCACTCGGCCCCTTCATCTCACGACGCTGTGCCATCGGTTGAATAGATGCCATGCTCTGCGGCATTTGCTGTGGTGGCATCATTCCATTTGAGGCTTGATAAAAGGCTCCTGGGCCTTGAGGTTGTTGCTGCATTTGCTGTGGCATTTGTTGTTGTGGCATTTGTTGTGGCATTTGCATACCTTGAGGCATTTGCTGAGGTACATTCATCGCCGCTCCCATAAAGTTACCAAATCCTGGTCCTGCCTGTTGAGCTGCCGCTGCCGCAAACTGCTTCGCTAGCTGCGGATTGTTCTTAAAAATATCTGTCGGATCCACATTGTTCATCTTGGAACGAAAGAAGGAATTGCTCATGTGAAACATAAATCCACTTCCAACCAGGGACATCAACAACTTTGCCTCAGGTGGCATGTTACCACGGCCCTTGTACTTGTCATACAACTCTTCAAAGACCTCATCAAAATCTTCAATGTTCTCGTGTACGGATTCAGACCAACCATCTAACTCCCAATCAAACGGATTGAACTTGCTGTTCAAGAACTCCGCACCTGTTGCCACTCCCATCAAGCACTGTCGCTGAAAGCGCAGCGATGCCTCCAAATTCTTGGCATCCACCAAACGATCATATTCTAGCTGGATTTCCTCCACCGTATTGTCCATGGTGTACCGCTTGGTCAGCGTGTATCCCTTGGATTCCAAACGATTCAACTTGTTGATCAAATCAATCTTCTTTTTGCGTTCCTCCTCTGGACTGAGCTTGGTTGCTGCTGCCAGACTGATGGATGGACCAGATGCCGTCTGAGAATTTGAAAACAGATTTGGATCCGATCCATCACTGTCTCTTTTAACAGAAAATTCAGACATAGATGGTCCAGAACTCATCGGAATATCAAAGGAGATAGACTCCAGTGGTTCCAATGTGCCAATGCTAATGTCCTGAATAGGTTCCATGGCGGAAACGTGTTGTGAAGATGAATTTTGTGCCGGGCGAGCACGATTAGAAAGGAGACTTAGACCCAAATCATCACCCAAATCTTCTCCACTTAGCTCAATTACATTGCCAACATTGGAGCTAATTTGGAGATCGGATCCCATACTCTCCACAAAATTATGCATATCTGAAATTGATACACTAGATCCACTCATATGTCTTTCATCATAAGTGTTTTTTTAAGCACGATAATTCACACACTTTACAATGTGTACTGGATGGTTGACTTTGATGCGATGAGACTTAATAAAAATCCCAAGCTAGCCCCTGCCCCTATTTGATATATCGTGTGACATCGTTTAAGATACCTTGATAACATGACGAGGAAGGCATATAGTAGTAATCCCACTTTTATTAAAATATTATCCGTATATTGCATATAAAATCCTGCAAAAAATGCAACTTGTGAGGAATGACCTGAGGGCATTCCAGGTTGTCCACCACATGGTCCATCGTTACACAATAAATTACAATTGGTTGCTTCTCTTGGACGTGGACTCTTTTTTTTGATAATACCGTGCTTGATTCCTTCGGACAAGAGGGTGGTTCCAAACATTCCCATACAGGCAATGATGTGTATTGGATTATGAGTGAATATGAAAAAGATAATACATATTCCATATAAGAATGCTATAGAGATGGAGATTGTATCGGTGATATCCATTAGCTGCACTTTTTTGCACTTTTTAAAAAAAAGTGCCCAAAAATCTACTTAGGATACTTATAAAAATACTGCCCAAAAATTTAATTAGGTTACTTTTAAAATGCTGCCCAAAAATATAATTAGGGTACCAAACTATACTTAAAATACTATTCAAAAATCTATTAAAAATAAAATAAATTTTAAATAGATTTTGCACACATTTTAGACCGGCGGGCATTTCAAACCGGCACTAAAAGTAAGAGAGAATGAGAAAGCATCATACTGAAGACTATAAATTATCTGCCGTCAAGTATGCTTTACGAACAGATAATGAGGTAGAAACCTGTGAAGTATTTGATTGTAAAAGGTCGTCCCTTCAAGATTGGCTAAAACTATACGAAGAAACAGGTTCTCCAGTTAGAGATACAAAGAACCAAAGGACTGCCTATAAAGTAAAGAAGGAATATATTGATTTTTTGCGTCAGGAACTACACAAGAAGCCTGATATTTTTATGGAGGACTTGCGAACTCTATTAGTAAATAAGTATCCCGATGCGGATATTTCAAGAGAGCATATTGGTAGATTACTAAGGGACGATAATAAGACACGAAAAAGATTACGAAAGAAGCACGAACCTAAGTTATATAGGGGAAAGGAAAGAGACCATAAGGGCGAAGTTAAAGAGTATTTGAAACAGGCAAGGAAATATGACTTAGATAAGATTATATGTTTAGACGAAACAGCAGTGTATGCTAATTTGTATCCGTCATATGGTCGTTGTGATATTGGTAAGAGATGCTACATAACATCTGATGACAATAAGGTTTTTACACATTATTCCTTACTTGTAGCAATATCAAATAATAAAACAATAGGTTGGACTCTATATGAAAAAGGTGCTGTAAATGCCGAAAGACTAACTGAGTTTATAAAAGAGTACATAACTGGTAAATACGAAGACCATCTTATTATAATGGATAATGCTATGTTTCACAAATCACCAGAGGTAAAACAAGCAGTAGTGGAATCAAACAATACGATACAATATACAGTTCCATATTATCCAAGATCCAATCCTATAGAGCAATATTTCAGCCAAATGAAACACTATATCAAGAAAGAATCACCAATATCATTTGATGATATAAAAAAGATAGTCCAAAAAAGTATCGCTAAAGTAAAGAGGGAAAACTATAATAACTATTTCTTACACGCATTTCGTAGTGATACACTATTGAAACCAACACAAACAAGAAGAAGAGAACCAAAGGTTTATAAATAACTAATCAATATCTTCAATAATATTTTTCATACCTCTTGTAAGTGCTACATAATATAAATTATCACCTTCTTCGTGCCCTATATCATCATTGTCATTTGCTATTCTAACATTATCATCTTCCAATCCCTTATAGGCGTGTATGGTATAGAACTTTACTTTGGCTTCTGCTTTGCTTGTTATATTTTCTTCTATTGTAGATATAATCTTCTCAAGTGCATCTTTTGTAATAGACCTTAGAAACTTAGGCAAATCATCTGAGAACTCTTCATCATCAATATTACCGCCAAATGTAGAAAGCACTGTATGTAGTTTTCTCATCTTATCACATTGCTCTTCATAGTTACAAATCCATATATCCTTAGTAGTTTGTGCTAATCCAAGTAGATGTTGCCAACTCCTACATAGATATGTGTATTTTTCATCCTTAATTGTTTCTATATCATCAGTAAGAACTGTATTATGATTACTCTTTGAAATCATCCAGCAATCCTTGAACTTCGTTCTAATGATTTCACACGCTGGGTCTCCAATACGAAATGTTGAGTAAAACTCTACTATAAGAGCAGTAGGAGGTAAATGATTAAAGCCGTTAATACATCCGCGCCATTGATAGATTGATTGTTTTGGATCTCCAACAAATATTTTAGGTATAGTTGTATCAGCCAATAACATATTCAACATCATAATATCAAAGTCTTGCGTCTCATCAATCATAATCATATCATAGGTTGCATCTATATACTCTTTTAGCCATCTATTAATCAGGCACAATTTCAATAGACTTTCAAATGTAAGTAGTTGATTTAGCATTGTTTTACTCCATAATGAATTGAGTAATGGTGTATCTTTACCAATAATCTTATCTGAATATTCTTGTGTTGTTTTGATATAAGGATTACCACAAAACTTCATATACAACTCTACATAATACTTTCTAATAGCAAATGGCTTACCTTTGAACCAGGGAATAGTGTTATGAATGGTTTGTGGTTTTAGTTCTGTAATATCAGGTTCTCTCTTCTTTACAGATATAAATGCCCCTCTTGCTAATGAATGAAATGTCTGTGGGTGTAAGTTTTTTATACCTTGTTTCTTAATCTTAGCACCAATATCTGTAATAAGTGCTTTATTGAAGGCAAGGTATAATATCTTTTTAGTATTGTGTATCTTAGAAAGTTCAAGTAGAGTTGTAGTCTTTCCACTACCTGCTACTGACTTTATAGCAAGGATTTCGTTTGGTTCAAACTGATGCTTATTCACATATCTTCTGTGAATACCATCAAGTAGATACATTGATTTTTTACATCTTGCGTAAATGATACGAACCTTCTCTAACTCTTTAGTAATACCTTGAAAGTGTGCTAAACCCTCTTCAGTAAGCATATTTTGTAGGCAAGTATCATCGTGTATTTTCTGAAACGAACAGGGTTTGCCTATCCATACATTTCTTCGTTTCTTATCTATTTCAATATGATAGTTCTCTCTATCTTCAAGTAAAATCCATTCTTTACGACCAGTGTACAGATAGACAGTGTTTTTTACAGCCTTAACCGCCTTTTCCCAGTTGTCGTGCGGTATTTCACATATGATTTTATTACCAATCTGAACCTTTCGTATATACTGATTTTCTACATTGAAGATCCAATCCAAATGCGTAGTTGCATCTCTACTCTGAATAGCCTCAACCGAAATAGGCGAATTCTGAAACTCTATACCCATATCATTTAGACTATCATACGCATCAACGATATGTTTTACAGCATCATTCTTTCTAATAACCTCTCTGTTTTCCTGCTCTATTAACCCAGATAGTTTATTGTGCCAAGTATCATTATCACGCACTCTTTCCAATGTATTTCTTTCACACTCAATATGGGTCTCTTTTACATTATTAGGGTGATAGAAATGCTCTGTATAGTTATTATCAGCATTTCTTGATTGCCTAAAATGAACTGGCTTATCACAGTTGAAACAAAGAAAAGGGCTTGTCTTACTTATGTTGAACTTGTATATATCAGGTATAGTTACGATTTTTTCGTTCAACACTGCTATATCTGGCATTACTATTGATTGTATGAGTCATTCGCTTAAATCATACACTCAATTTTACTTTGAAAAGTGCCGGTTTGAAATGCCCGCCGGTCTAAACAGATTTTGCACACATTTTAAACAGATTTTTGCGCACTTTTTTCTAAAAAGTGCTATTAGATCATAAAACTACTCGGTTGAAAGACAGGCATTTTTTTCTGTCTTGTTTCCTTCTTCTTAAATGCACTTGCAATCATTTTATAAGGCTTATCTTTCGACAATCGTGCTAACTGATAAATTTTATCTACATCTTCTACTGTATAAATCTTTCCTGGATATTTCTTAATTGCATCAATGTGACGCTGAATTATTTTTATATCCGATCCTTTTTCTTTCTTTTGTTCTTTCATTAATTTGGTAATGATTTGTTTTTTGTAATCTTTCTTCTTTTGCGTCGTGGATACAGGTTTGGAAATAAGTGGTTTAGTTAATTTCGGAACAATATTTTTCCGTGTAACATTTTTAGGCCATGGACTATTTGGTCGTGGCTTTCTCCAAGAATTTCTTTTACGAATACTAACGTTGCGATTCTTGAGACGATATCTATTACGATACGTGCTACGATAAGGACTACGATATGTGCTGCGATGGGTGTTACGATGGGTGTTACGATAGGTGCTACGACGAGTGTTACGATAAGGGCGCTGCTTAATAGATTTTGCAATGCTTTTTTCTGGATAATAAAAACTTTTATATTTATTTGGCTGAGGCACTTCACGCATAGACTTTGTCGGCATCACGGTTTCCTTCATCACGATATCTTCCACAATTGCATAGGGTTTTCCCTCACTTGTATTTCTTTTAAGATCTGCATCATCATAAATAATATCTACATTATTCATGGTATAAATTGGATTAGGATAGGCACGAATGGCATTCAGATGTTTCTGAGTAGCCGCTTTACGAAAAGCAGCATTTCCTGGTTTTCTATTTACAGTGGTTGCTATCTTTTGCTCCAAGGCTGCAACAATCGTATCTTTTAGATTCTTTTGCGCCATCTTTATTGCGCTACCTACTTATGGTTATCAAAAAGATCTACCGCCATACAAAGTGCATCTGCCATATCCGATTTCTTTTTAGACGCATTCCATGATGTATATAACATCTGGTTTACTACCATTCCTGAATCAAATAACTGTTTCACACGGTCTTCCGATTTGCTCTTTCGCTCTGCGTATCCTTCATCCCCCTTTGGCGCATCACTCACTTTTTTCTTTGCATGCACAAAATGATACTCGGGAGATTCTTTGTTCTGTAAAAACTGTTCCCGTAATGTTGCAAAAAGAAGCACCTGAACCGATTTCATATGAGGATTCTTAAAGACGGGCTGATTTTCTAGTAGCACATGCGTGCATCCTTTGAATACAGACCAATATTCTTTTACAAATTGGCGTAATGCATCATGAATGAGCTCTAGGGATACTTTGGAGGCATTCGCTTGCTTTGGCTGTTCCCATTTGAGTGCAAACTTTTTTGACAAGGATTCTAGGCATTTCTCATTTGATGATCCAAGATTCTCACACTCATGCGTTTTAATTAACTCTTTCAGCACTTTGTTCAATGGCAATTTCTTCTTGATTAACTCAGGAAGTACAGTGTGCGTTTTTGGAATATGCCGTTTGCAATATGGCTTTGCGTTTACGGTGAAAGACGCTTTTAGTTTACAAGTAGAACATGTAATAATCTCTACTGGCTCTAAGAGGTTGCAATTTGCGAGTGCAATGAGATTGGACGTATTCTCTAGAACGGCAAAGGCTAAGTTTTTAATACCGATGTCAAAAGCGAGGACTTTCATTAAGGTT
>Ga0364909_10071_pt1 | contig 43246 bp, 41 predicted proteins | sample SorcelJu500001C3_3_FD_206966 | JGI IMG/M metagenome (GOLD analysis project Ga0364909, IMG submission 206966) | Enriched cells from Trout Bog Lake Hypolimnion, Wisconsin, USA - BchlTB.June25.5000.01.C3 | ecosystem: Environmental > Aquatic > Freshwater > Lake > Hypolimnion/Profundal zone | place... | reverse complement strand
ATCCCTTTCCATGCCCTGGATTGTGTGCATGAAGTCGACGGGTTCTTTGGCCTTGGTGATCTTGCAGATGAAGCCGTGAGGTTCGTTCTTATCCAGGTTGATAACCAGGCGGGGTTTTTCGTTCACCATCTCGCCGCCCTTGGCGAAGGCGTGACCCTGTTTCTTCTGCATGGCCACCAGGGCTACACCGCCATTCAGTTTTCTATGAATGTCCGCGAGAAATTTTCCAGCGTTGAAAAAGTCCTCATTCACTTCCAGGTAGTCGATGAAGGTAACGCCGGCCGGGTCAACCAGTTTGTCATATGAGTGGGTACGCTCAATGAATTTGACATGAGGCACCCAAGAGGAGGGCTCGTCATCGAAACCTTTAATCCTGGTTACCAGCTCTCCGGCGCTCATTTCAGAGTTCAAATAAAACAATGGGGGCAACCCCTTTCTTTCTAATTTATTAGAAAGGGGTAGAGATGTATGTCCGTATGTGGGTGAGGTCAAAAAGTTCCGGACAATGTTCAAAAGGAAGACCGTTTTCCCGGCATTGGTAGATCCAGATACAAGGATTATACTTCCCGGTCTCACTTTGGCTTTTTCAGAAATCCCCAATGGTAACGATATGTTGAATGGTTCTGCGCTGGCAGATAGAAGATCCATACTAACAGGCGCCGTTTCTGCAACCTCCCACCACCCACGTCGGCCCTCTATCTTTTTGATTTTACCTTGTTTTTCGTAGTAATAGAGAGCATCGAGAACCGTTTTTCTTTCTCGCGGATTTCTTGCGCAAAGCTCTGAATATAGGTCATTATTTGAGAACGGTGCCGGATCGGACTGAATGTAAGCAAGAGCGTCCTGAGCAAGTACCCTGCTCTCTCCGGTGTCTTTCCGGAGACTTTCGGAATCATTCCGGAACGACTCGGAATTTTCCGGATTATTCGGATTTTTCCGGAACTTTCCGGAATGTCCGGAACTTTCCGGAACTCTCAGGGATTGTGCTGCAGCTGTGAAATCTCCGCTAAATCGGTAATATGTGTAGAAGGCGAACTTATCCAGCGGCTTCTGGGTGGGTAAGGGCGTTGATGAGCTGAAGCAAAACAACCCTTGAGGATTAAGCGTGGCGCTGGTACTGCCGTCAGCTTTTCCGGGTCTGGTCCAGTGGCTACGGTCGCCCACAGTTTTGACAAGTGACCATCCTTCTGATTCAAGAAGTTGCTGCCAGTCGTGATCCCGGTTGAAAATATCCCCTGGCCGGTCACCGATCAGGGGCTCGACTCTTCCTGGCGTCTGCCGGTATTCTGGTTGCCCTGCCTCATCGAATGATCTGGCAAGGGCAAGGAGTGTTTCTCTTTCCGCTGCAGAGACTACCGGGATATCTTCAAGAGTGCCGTGAAGGGTGTAGCTCTTGCCAGGAGATATGACGCTCGGAGCAACAAGGAAATATCCGCCCTCTCCCCGGGTCTCGATGAAAACATCTTGGCGGGGTTTGCCTTGCTCATCCTTGTACCGTGCCGACGTCGCCAGCTTGGTGTTTCCGCTGACAGCACCGGAGCAGCGATAAAGAAGATGATAGCCGCCGGATGGCGTAGATTGATAAACCCGCAGTTTCCCTCGCAGGTCTGCGTTGACGCCCTCCAATGTGTCAAGGAATGGCTGGAAGAGGTCCGGCTTGTCGAAGTCTAAGCATTCAAGGTTTCCAGACACGGCGCCGCCGACGAGTGCCACTTGGCATCCGTTGACAAAATGCCGCTTGACCTCATCGGCCGACATGCGCCGCTTTTGGAAGGCCTCCCATTTCACGGCCGCTTGCTTGCTGCCATACCGGATCGGGATAGGTGAGAATTGATTATTGAGGCATTGCGCCGCGAAGTGAGCCAGAGTCATTGCATAGCCTCGCTAACCAGATACAATCCCCCATCTGGCGAAATGGACACATAATGCCCTTGATTGTGTAAGGTCCCGACCGCGAATAGCAGCTCGGATATTCCGAGTGCGTCACGGCAAAATCTTTCATCGATCCGGCCGGCACGAGGGCCGTATTGTTTGGCTACTTTTAAATAATGCAGAAGGATTTCCGGACTCATGCTGTCACCTCATCGAGAATGACGAGGGAACAGTCAACTAACCCGGAAGAGCTTTCATGGTTGGCCTCTATCTGGCGACCAGCGAAACGGGACAACAGGATTTGTAAGAGTCGGTTTTCAAGGTGTTGCTTGAAAGAGCAGAGGGCTTTCTTCATCTCTCGCCCTCCTGTTGTAGAATGTAGCGAGCAATCCTGTGACGTGATCCGCCGCCGGAATATTCTGTGGTCCACTCAGTTCGAATTTCATGATTTTGTCGGCGTAGGTCCTGGATTCTTCCAGCGACATGTGGAATATTAAGCTGTTCCCTTCCTTCAAATGTTGTGATGCTTGAATAAGCCTTGAGCCATTTCAGTAGTTTTTGACACTGATGCTTTGCTGATTGACATGGTCCAGGTGTAGCGGTAGTATTTAATTGAAGGTGATTTCCCCTTGCCTCTTCCCTTTTTGCCTCACCCTGCCAGGTGGGGCATTCTTGTTTTGTCATTCTGTCACCTCCCGATCAAAATGTTCGTTCAGCAATGAATGCATCGATAGCCTCACGGCTATATCGAACGGACCGGCCGACCTTGATATATTTCAAGGATGGATAGCGTTTGACACAGCGCCACACCGAGAGTGTCTCTATGCCGACGCCCAAGGTGTCGGCGACTTCTGCCGGGGTAAGGAGGGGGGATGTTCGGACTAGTGCTAGGGCGGAGTTGTTTCGGGATGAAGGTGTTTGAAGTTCCATGGTTGTACCTCGTTTGCTTGAGTTGATAAAAATCAATTTCAAGCAAGGTACAAAAGCGAAACCTCCAAAACCGGGGTTACGGAGCTCGCAAACTAGGTTTTAGAGGTTAAAAATAAGCTTTTCAAAAGAAAAGTTTAAGGGCAGAAACTTTTTTGTTTTCGAATATTTGTAAGCAGCTTCGATACGTCTTTTTGCGTTTTACCCTTTAATTCAGGATGGCTATCTGTTTCCTTGACCGTTATCTTCCACCTTTGAGGCTCATTCAAAAGGTTATTCTGAACCTCTTTAACCTGTTTTATCCGGTTTCCGACATACTCCAAATACTCTTTTTTACTGCATACAAGACTGGCTCTCATCAATTCCATGAATCCATGAATATTTCCGGGTTCCAAAATGTCCCGGTCCCCTTTATCCAGGGCAAAATTATAGAGATATTCAACGGCTTCCCTTAGAGGGCTCTTGGGTCTGCCCCCATCTCCCCCTTTTTTAACTCCTTCCCCATCCGCGATTATTATCAAGATTTTTAGGTTTAGGGTATGCGCTATTCCGTTATTATCGAGAAGTGCAACCAACTCGTCACGGACGAAGCCTATTCTGTCAGCGCGACAGAAATTTGTAATATCTAAACTTGGCCAGGTGTCTCTTGAGTTAAAACGGAGAGGATCTACTGAAGGATCAACCCCCAACCTTTCACATTCTTCGAGCCGATCGTAACAGAGTTGCCTTCGCGATCGGTATAACCCTGAAGCCGTTTCGAGCATTTCATTAACCGCCGAAATTGCTGCAGGGTCGTTCACGTTAATGATAAGGCCACTCATGCCAGGCCAGGAAGTTTCAACTACTCGACAGTGAGTGCCACTTATCTTTAGCGCGTTGCTCAATAATACCGCTGCCTCAGAGAAAACTCGATCCTCTTCAAGTTTACCGTGTGATTCCTCCCAAAAAGAGAAAAATTGCCGGGTGGACTCGACGTCCGGAAATATGTTTTTATTCAAGCTGAAGGGGAACCGCTCGATACAACTGGCCATATTGTTCAATGCGTCCCGCAAATCTACAAATTTTTTCAGATTCATTATCCACCCTCCCTTAAGAGCAGTCCCTTCGTAAAACAAGCACGGAAAGCCACCAAGGGTTGTGGCCTTTCGCCGAGCATGATCAGTGCCCAACTATCCGTGCTTGAAAGGTAGTTATTTCTTCCCGCTGTTCATCCGTATCACTCTGGACGGCGCCATCCGGGCCGCTTGCATAGCATCGACAGCCTTTTGTACACTTTGACGGATCGGATCAAGGTGCATTCTTGCATACACCTGTGTCGCTTGCGTACTCTTGTGGCCCAGACTCTTTCCCACTACAGCGGTGCTTGCCCCGGTGATAGTCTGCCAACTGCCAAGACTCCGGCGAAGATCATGGAGACGAAAATCTGTAACCCCTGCCCGCTGGAGAAGAGCGCCCCAGCTATCACGAATATCATTCATGTGACCTGTTTTACCCAAAGAACTGACCGCGGGGAAAACAAAGATGGAGGATCTAACGTTCTGCTGGTTGTCCTGCCATCGGCGCTCCAGTATTTCCATTGCTGCCGGTATCAAAGGCAAGGTCATAGATGTTCTGTTCTTGCTATCCCCTGCTGGTATGGTCCAAGTTCCCAGGTCAAAATCAATGTCGGCCCATCTCATCCCCAAAAGGTTTGCACGTCTCGCCCCGGTGTACAATCCCAAGAAAACAAAATCCCTTAAATACCCAGGTGTCTCCTCACTGGCCAGGGCATCAAATAATGCGGGCACCTCTGCCGGCCGAAGGAATCTTTCTCGGCTTTCCTCTCGATTCAGGCTTATTCCCTCGCAGGGATTCGGATATTGTCTGAGTTCTTGATTGTAAACGGTCCTGATGATTACCAGCAGCCTGTTGGCACTAGTAGTGGATAATCCGGATTTCTTTGGGAATGAGAGAAACCAGTTTTCTATTTGCTGGGGGGTGATGTCATCCACTCGCATGGAACCAAAGCGGGGACTGATATGCTTATCATGCCGCTGGCGGTCAATATTCCAACTGGTGCGCCCTTTTTGCTCTTTCTTGAGCACCCAACGGTCAAATGCTTGATCAAGGGTAGGAACCTCACGCTCCGCTTGCGATTGACCGACAATATCAACACCTGCCGCGAGGTGACTTGAAAGTTCTCGTGAAAGCTCTCTGGCATCATCAAGGCGGACCTTGGGATATGCACCAATGGTTACATCGGTGGAGCGTTTACGGTTGGCATCCCAAGCCATGAGGCAGAACGTTTTGGACCCGGATGGCATAATCCGAAGGGCCAACCCGGGTTGCTTGGTATCGAAGACGATAACCCGCTTACCGGTCTCATTTTTTATCTTGGTCAGATTACTTTCAGAAAATAGGAATTTTTTGTCTGTCATTTCAATGGTTCCCGATTTTACTCCGTCAGATGCCGGTCAGATGAAACGAGTAAAAAACAGTCAATTTTTATCTATTTTCATTAACCCCACTGGAATGACTATAAGATCTATCTTACTAAATTGTCAATTTAAATATACATCCATTAACCCCCATCAAGGTTAAACACATTACTCCCCGTAAGACTCAAAATCCAGCGGGGTTAAATCCATGTCGGTTCGATTCCGACCTCCGGTACCAGTAATATCAAGGAGTTGCACAGCACGTTGTGTAACTCCTTTTTTGTTTTCATTACCCGGGCGCATGCAGGGTACATGAAAATTGATCTTTCTCTCAATTCTCCTGTGAATTAAAGAAGCAATTATGAATGCGAACATCTACACCGAAGTAAAGGGCTACGAACAGATTAAAACTGTTGAGAAGGGTACCGCAACTTGCGTTACTTGTGGAGAAACAATCCCGATGGACGGCAACCACTGTGTTGCTCTTGGCGTTTATCAGTGCGGAGACTGTTGGAAGAAAAAGCCCTGCTTCGAGTCATGAAAGCCTCGGGCCGTGTGTTCTATTTCGCAGGATTTGGAAAAGGCACCCCCCACCCCCGATCAGCCGCAGCTAACCAGGGAAGATGTTTTTAGGGTGTGATGGCTATTATTTCTGGAACTTATTTCAAAAGGTACAATTCATGAGTAAAAATGATGTGGTTGTTTATGAATGTGAAACATGCAAAGACGAAAATGCAATCATGTGCCCCCATTGCAACGGAGATGGCGAAAATCCTGAGGAGTTAGGTTTATCCTGTGACTTCTGTGAAGGAGAAGGCGAGATAATTTGCCCCGACTGTAAGGACGGGCACAAGGCGTGATGGATCGCGGGCTCGGGCCTCCACTCGAGGAGTACGGATCACGGATCGACCACCTTGCCGGCTGGAACAAGACCGGCAGAGGCAACGAGCGGACAGGGGTTGGGCGAGAATGGGCACCTCTCTTGCTCGCCGGAACTCGGACACCTATCCAATAAATTATAGACTGGACCCCTCTGAGTTTCCACCCTGAATGTCGTATGTTGCCCCAGATGGTGTATGAGGCTGAAATATTTCAAGAACTCCAGATTCAGGCATTTGCACGATATTCATGACATTTCTTGAGTACCATATTCCTGCTTGTTGCCCATCAGGGGTGAGAATAACTCCCCCGTAATAATCAAATGCCCCAGGCCCTTCAGTCCTGTAGAAGGTCAACCACTCTCTCAACAACTTCTCAGACATTTCATCGACTTTGGCCCAAACGTTTGTGTCATGAAGGGCATAATGATTGTTGATAGCAATGACTGTACCTGGACCTGAATAGGAGCCAAGGTAATAATAAGTATGGTTCGGAAGTATAGTACCTGCTTCAAAAACTTTTTGAACGTCCGGAGCCACCTCCCATTTTCCGACAGGAACCTTCGGAGTGCAACCACCAGCAAAAAAAGCAGGGATGAAAACCAAGAGAAGAAAATGACAAATATTAGACTTATACCTTGTTTTCATGCTGGTCACCTTAGTGATTCTGCCTATAGATTCTGAGTTCTGAAAGTAATTAACGTCTTTCCCTCATGCCGTGCCTAACTAGGCAGACCCTCAACATCGACTCCAAAGAGTAGCATGGTTGCGAGGTAAGGAGCAAGAGGCGATGCTCAAAAATTATCCCCTCTCATAATGCCCACATCACCATCGTCGTTATAATAGCTATGAGTATCGTTATAAAAATTGTCATAGCTGATGCCCTGCCGTCCCGCCCCTGAACATCCTCCAAGAGATACAAGTATTGTCATCAATGCTATTCCCCACATAATGGTTTTCTTTAGTATTTTTTTCATCTTGTCCTCCTTTGTTACTTATTTCAAGGTCAATTTAACCTAAATAGCAGATACAAGGAGCGCCTCACATGATAAAAAAGTCGGGTCACTGGATTAGGTGACAGTTACCCGCTTCCTGACAGAAGATACCGCTATAGGCCACGCAACCACTGCAAATCATTATTAAGATTACTGCGATAAACAAATATAGTTTCTTTAAGAATCCACCATTCTGTCGCTCCCTCTTGCTTCTAAAATATAATACAGATTTTAACAAATAGGGGATTGCCTTTACCTGGTAGGCCGAGTCTGCTTAACCTCCGGGGTCAAAAATAAAAAAATCCCCAGCTAACTGAAGCCAACTGGGGAAATAGTGCTTGCATGATAAATAAAAAAGCCGGGTCAGTCTGGCTTCAGGGAAGGTATCTAGATACCGCCCTTATCTGGCACAGGAAAATGCGCCAGTGAGAACCAGAGACTCGACTTTTTACAGAGCCGGATTTAGCCGGCATTGAGGTAATTGCATTATGGCGACCTTTACTTACCGCCCTCTCTCTGTGTGGAGAACAATACTAATACCAAGCCAAGTAAGGCGAATAACAAAAAAGGCAGAGCCGTTAAGCCCTGCCTCTTGATTCCGTTCGAGCCAGAAAAGTTATCACTTCTACCAGATGTAGCTAGCACAGAAGAAGGTTCTTTAAAGCTGAACAGTTGCCAAGGAACTCTTTACAACTACGCTTCAACGAGAGGTCCCAAATCCCGACAGCTTCTACGCTCATGCGCTGATAACTCATCAATTTTATTAGGAATTTTTCGGTTGCTATCTAGCGTGGAAACGACCTCTTTGCACTTATCCAAGGAGCAAAGACTATCCAGTGCGCAGATAAACTTATATCCAGCATTATCTTTAACCAAAACTAAACATCCATGTCCTTTCATGACCGCCACCTCGATTTATATGTCAAATTAATTATTCCAGATGTTTCTAAAAAATAACTCAGCCAACCCCCATCACTATGCACCATCTTATCTGATGCAAAAAATAGCACCAGAGAACTCCAAGAGACTCGACTAGTTAAAGTAATCATTCTGGCAGAACCGGATAACCTCGTTTCCACGCCCAAAGACGCTGTCCGGGTATCACCAAAGTGAAGTGGCCAGTACGAATTTGATTATGTATAAAATATATTGCCGACAGATAATATTGACAATGCAGGTTGCATCAATACTTGATCGAGCAAAAAACGCCACCCCATCCAATCGGTCGACCATGCCTGCAGATTCCGATTTTGCGGAATTATTCAGTCATTTTTTCGCATTTTGGCAAATGAGGCTATTCCGGCAACACCCATGCCAAAGAAAAGCATCTTAATCGGTTCAGCAAGCGAGACTGGAGTAATGAGCGTGATGCCCGCAAATACTGTTGAAAAGACGGCAAGTGTTGCTAATATTGCAAGAGCGAATGATATTTTTTTCATCTTCTCCACCTCTTCTTTGGATATTGTCTTATGCTTTATTTTGCATAATCCAGGCCATCCCTGTGGTTGCAAGATTTTACAATTAATTTGTTTATTTTTTTTAGCATGTTACCCTTTATCTGCTTCCAAGGGGCAGATGTCTCAAATTCAAAAAATTCGGATTTTACAACTTTTCAGCATCCTTAATCCGATAATCAGGAATTTTTATATAGGGAACTCACCGCTGACCTTTATTTCTTTTGATCGTTTATTAATATTCCAAAAGCAGTGAAAATAATAAATCCCGATCAGCTAAGCCAATTAGGAAATAGTTATACGAGGAACAAACAAGGGAAAGCCGGGTCATCCTAGCTCGTCTGGTAAGGTGGAGGTACCAGAGAGAACCAGGAGACTCGACTTATTGGAATCACTCTGACATAACCGGGATAGCTCCATTTACTCGCCCCAGCGATAGTCGGGCATCCAGAAGAGGTCAGAATGATTTTGACTTTTAAGCCGAGTCTCATTGACTTTGAGGTGGCTAGTTTCTCGACTGTCCTCTGATGGGAGCAGCAACATCTTTGAGAGGCCATGGACTCGACTCTTTAGCCTGATCACCCTGTCTATTCCTGATGGCTAATTGTTTGCACGTCCGAATAATAATTGGCACGTACCGGGCGCGTCGGGAATTTGGTTCAGAATGACTTCAGCTTTTTAAATATATATAAATATAGACTGCTAACCTGGCAAGGAACCGAAGTGAGTTCCAACAGCCTCCCTGGACAACCAACGCCCCCTCCCAATGACTGGTAACATTTTTCAATTTCCTGTTATTTCGTTTTTATTGAAGCCCCTAAATATTGCCCGCCATCAAGATTGATACCTTCACTATTCATTCTCTCTGTATTTTTGCCGTATTGTTTCTTTCTTTGAAATTTTGCATAAATATTTCCATCGTTCGAAAGCTGAGTTACCTAATGCGAAACTCTCTACCAGGGGGATCTAACCATGACAGAGATAGCGAAAGAGATAATCAGACAGCAGGTAAACTATTTTATTCCAGGACAAAAAGGCTGGCCTGAACACGTCGGCAACTGTATCTCTGCCGAGATTTGCCCTATCTGTGGTTTCAACCTTTACAGTTACCAAAGAATTGCTACCAAGGGTTCCAGAGAACCAATAAAATACGGCTGTCCCAACTGTGAATGGCAAGGACAGGCCCAGTCATAAACTGACAGACCTAGCACGAATCCAGGGAGAAAGATATGGACGAAGAAATTGCGGACGAAGAAATTGTCGACCTGATCCAAACCCTTGAAAAAAGGAACCTAGAAGTTGTAGGTATCGTTGCTGGCGAGTTAACAGGTTTCAGTGAGAGAAAATTCACAGGGCAGGCTATTTTCGTTTTGAACTATGAAAACGGAATATGTGGTGAGGTTGAGTCTTATACTAAAGAAGATGAATCGGTACCGAGAAAGGCTGGATGACCCATTCTCTCGGTGGCTGCTCACTAAATCCAACTTGGCTTAATAGCCGCCAAGCGGTCTCCGTTTCGATTACAGGTCGTTTTGATAACAACCTGGTGGAACCTCCTGCTTGGCAACCAGTGGTTTCAGTTGAAACTCTCGCTGAAATCTTAGATAGCTACTTCAACCAGAGCATCAGTCTCGCCTTTTTAAAGCTTCCGCCATAACCATGGACTCCTTACCGGGACTTCTGCCGGTTCAGGATTTTTTAATCCTGTTCTTCCGTCTGATTCTTCTCCGTAGCAGAAGTATGTAGCAAAAAGCACTGCGTCGCGGTGGAGCGGGATGGAAATCAAGCTGGGATTTACACTCAAGATAACGAGGAGAAGAGGATGGGACAAATGGCACCCCTTGCCAGGCTCACCGCTCAGATTTATATTTGAGTTAAAGCCGAAGTCATTCTGAACCAAATGCCCGACGCGCGCGGGACGTGCCAATTATTACTCGGACGTGCAAAACGATTAGCCATTAGGAATATGCAGAGTGATCAGGCTAATGAGTCGAGTCTATGGCCTCTCAATGATGCTTCTCCCATCAGAGGACAGGCGGGAAAGTAGCCACCTCAAAGCCAATAAGACTCGGCTTCCCATTGCATCTCGAGTCGAGTCTCTTGGTAGTTCAATAGTGCGCCTCCTGCCACTCCTGAAGCCAGGCTGACCCGACTTTTTTTTATTTCATCCGGACATTTGATTTTACCGGTTTCAAGGAGATACCTATGGAAACGACGACTGCCCAAGAAACTCAGAGAAAAGAATGCCCCACCTGTAAGGGAAAGAAAAGTATAGGGAAGGAAATTATCGAAGAGATCCGCGAAATCAGTGGGGAATGGGAGAATTCAAAAGTTACCGATGGAGAGATCCGCACTCCGGACAACACCTGCCCTACGTGTAAGGGCAAGGGGTTTGTAGGAAAATAAAACCAATACGTTTCGATACCATCATTCTTAAAGATTTCCCTGGTTGGCTTCGGCTGACCAGGGATTTTTTAATTCAAAAGGACACAAAAAGGCTCGCAACGACCCGAAAAAGAGAGTTCCACTCCAGTATATCATGAGGTGGAGTCGGACAGCTTTGAACTGGCTCGTCCCCATTCGATTGGCGTCGAGCATGTGGGTCTGGCAGCCCTGGGCTGGCTTGAATTACCGTCTAACGAGAATGGGAGAAGTACCGGTTGGCACAATTAGTGCTTTACGGACAATGAAAATTTTCGTATTTCGTTATTCAATAATGGATTAACGAAAAGGTGCACACAGCTATGACAACCCCACAACCTACCCCTGCGTCAGATACGCTCTTTCTCCAGTATATGATCGGGTCTTCGAATGGGAAGACCCCTATTGTCAAACTCCTCGAAGAAATTCATGCCTGCGGCTCGATCAATCAGGCCGCCAAGGCTGTGGGAATGAGTTACAAGGCTGCCTGGGAGCGCATTGAGAATATTAATAATCTCTCCCCAAAACCGTTGATCAGCCGTCAGGTCGGCGGCAGCGGCGGGGGCGGCACGGTGCTCACCGAGGCCGGTCATGCCTTCCTCAAACGGGCAAATCTTCTCCAAAGAGAATTCACCAGTTTTCTCAATTTTTTTTATTTTTCACCGGAAGAAGCCTTCAATACCCTGAAAACATTAAGGAGAATAGAAATGAAGATCAGTGCGCGCAATGTCTGGCTGGGTAATGTCGTCAAGATTGAAAAAGGGGCAGTGAACAGTGTCGTCACCGTTGCTTTGAAAGGGCAGGATACCATCGTCTCTGTCATCACCGAAAACTCGGTACAACGACTGGATCTGCAACCAGGGGTCGAGGTGCTGGCCATCGTCAAGGCACCTTCGGTACTGTTGGGGCTTGAGGTGGACCGGAAGAAAATCTCAGCCCGTAATATTCTTGAAGGTCGGGTGAATCGGATTGTTTCCGGGGTGGTGAACGATGAAGTGATCATTGATCTAGCAGGCGGCAATACCGTGACCTCCATCCTGACTTCGGCAAGCGTCAAACGGCTGGGGCTGACTGCAGGTATGGAAATCTCAGCAATCATCAAAGCCTCCGATGTTCTGTTGGCCACAGCTTGACCAAGCTCCACCACCGCCAGAAATTAAAAAATCGCGTTTTTCAGGAATTGCCAACGAGTTTTTACAGCTGAGGAGAAGACTATGAAAAAAATCAAAATGCTCTTTTCGTTGTTTGCTATTAGCCTATTGCTTGGGGCTGCATCCGTGCAGGCTGCCGAGAAAATCAGTCTTTCCGTTCCGGCCAGCATGACCGATGCTCTCAAGGAACTGATCGCCCAATTTAGCGCATCGGGAAAACATCCACAGATCATCCCCAACTATGGTCCATCCGGAGCCCTGGCCAAGCAGATCAACGAGGGCGCACCCGCCGATATCTTCATCTCCGCCAATCAGAAATGGATGACCTTCCTGCGCGAGGAAAAAAGAATTGAGCCTGCTACCGAGAAAATCCTGGCAGCTAACACCTTGGTCTTTGCCGGCAAAAAAAATCCAGCCGTGACTGCAATGGTCGACATCGTTAAACTGAAACAAATTGCTATCGGCAGTCCCAAGAGTGTTCCGGCCGGTGAATATGCGGTTCAGGCTATGGAAAAGGCAGGGATTTACAAGCAGCTCGAGGAAGGAAAACAGCTCGTTATGGCCAAGGATGTCCGTCAAGCCTTGACCTATGCTGATCGAGGGGAGACCGAAGGCGCCTTTGTCTACAAAACTGATGCCCTGATGGCTGCCGAGGCCGTCATTCTCTTCGAAGTTCCCCAGGATTTGTATGAGCGTGTGACCTATCCGATAGCATTAACCGTTGATGGTGCTAAAAAAGCCGAGGCCAAGGCATTCTACGAGTTCCTCACTGGTCCAGCGGGTACGAAGGTATTTTTGAAATACGGATTCACTGCTGTGAAATAGTAGTTTGAAGCGCTCTTAACAATTCCACCATCGGCGCCACCATGTCTTTCCTGCAACCTTCAGACATGCAGGCCATCATTCTTTCTTTTAAGGTGGCCTGCACCGCAACCATATTATCCACCCCTTTGGGCATTGGTGTCGCCTACGTGCTTGTCCATACCCGCATCCCCGGCAAGGCCTTTTGGGAGGGAATCATTAATCTCCCCCTGGTTCTGCCGCCGGTGGTTATCGGGTATCTGCTGCTGGTTCTTTTTGGCCGTCATGGCTGGATCGGTTCTTTCCTGGTCCGCTTTGACATACAAATCATCTTTACCTTGACCGGTGCCATCATTGCCTCTTCCGTGGTTGGTTTTCCCTTGCTGGTCCGCTCCATTCGCCTGGGCATGGAATCGGTGGATGCTTCTTATCGAAAAGCGGCTAGGACCCTGGGTGCTGGACCCTGGGATGCTTTTTTCACCATTACCCTGCCCCTTTCCGGTCGCGCTGTCTTTACCGGCATGACGCTGATGTTTGCCCGCAGCCTGGGTGAATTCGGTGCCACCATCATTCTGGCGGGCAATATTCCGGGCGTTACACAGACTATCCCCTTGGCAATTTATGAGTACACCAGTTCGCCGAGAGGGGACAAGATGGCACTTTCCCTCTGTATGGTTTCCATTCTGCTTTCCTTTATCGTGCTCCTGGTCAGTGGCGCCGCCACCAAAACCCTCAACAAGGGATAACCATGGAGCTTGAAGTCGCTATCCAAAAAAAACTTGGGGCCTTTCAATGTAATGCCAAATTCACCTTGAATGGCGACCGAGTCGGCATTTTTGGGGTTTCAGGCAGCGGCAAATCAACCATCATGCACATGCTCGCAGGTCTGCTCAAACCAGATAGCGGCAGGATTCAGCTGGGTGAGGCTACGCTGTTCGACAGCATGGCAGGGATTAATGTGCCCCCGGAAAAACGGCGAGTAGGAGTGGTTTTTCAGCATGCCCATCTCTTTCCCCACATGAGTGTGCACCGCAATCTGCTCTACGGTTGGCGACGGACACCTGTGCCAGATCGTCATATCCAGCCGGAAGCGATTATTGAAGTACTCCAGCTCGGACATCTCCTCGACCGTGGAGTCAATCTGCTTTCTGGTGGTGAACGTCAGCGAATCGCCCTGGCGCGAACAGTCCTTACCTGCCCCCGACTTATCCTCATGGATGAACCCTTGGCTGGGTTGGACGAAGAATTAAAATCGCAGATCATGCCGTATCTGAACAAGGTGTTTTACAATTTCGAAATTCCCTTGCTGTTTATCAGCCATTCGCTCCTTGAAATGCGCCTGATGACCGAGCAAGTCCTGGTTATCGAAAATGGTCAAATCGCGAGGCAGGTGGCCATTGAGGAACTTGCTCAGTCAACATGGGCCACACCCCGCCAGGGATATGTGAATCTGCTACGGCTTGGGCAGCCGCACCCACATGGAGACCTTTGGGCTTATCAGTGGGGGGACACTCGTCTCATCCTTACCGATTATGGTGAAAACGAAGAAAATATCTTTGAACTGGATTCACGGGAGGTTCTTCTCTTCAAACGCCATCCCGAGGCAACCAGTGCCCGAAATCTGCTGCCTTGCGTTGTCCGTAAAATTTTCACGGTGGGCAACAGGGTCCGGGTGGAATTGCAGTGCGGCTCGCAGCCCTTGATTGTTCAAATCGTACCGGAATCAATGCGTGAGTTGGAACTGGCGGAAGGGAAGGAGGTGGTGGCGGTGATTAAAGCTTCCGCTTTCCGCCGTTTGATGTAGCGTTTCGTGATTATTTGATTTCGCTAAAAGGCCACCACTGAGTTCATAACATTGAGCCCGCAATGCAATACAAGTTACCTTAGCCTGCTTTGTCTGGGCAAGAGCGACTATCAGACCAAAATGGATCAACTGCGGGCAAGCGCAGGTCGAGTTTGGTACGAAAAATACAAGCCGTCCCGCGTGACAGAAGTCATGGCGGGAGCAGCAGCTATTCCTGTTGTTTCGTCAAATCGAGAACGGTCGCTCTTCAAACGGCCCAACTAGCTAAAGAACAGATGCATCCTTTTTCTATTGAAAATAAACCTATTATACTAATTTTCTCTCTAAAAGAAATATCAGCTTTGCTTGTTGGGAGAATATAAGCTCTAAAATAAGGAGCAGATATTTGAAGTAAAATTTCCACTTCTTTAAAATCAACATATCTTTTTAAAATAGGGTATATACACTTATAGATACTTTCTTTAGAACTAAATATAATTTTTGACAATGGTAATAAGCAACCTTTGCTTTTCGTTAATTTTATCCAATTTTGTTCAGAATTTGTACAAACAATATCTTCCAAGTTTTCGGCGAGAGGGTTGCTTGTTTCTATATCCACACCTATTGAATAAAAATTTCTATTTTTTGCAGCAGCAACAAAGCAGTAATTATCACAGTGAGATATACTGCCTACAATGTCATTAGGCCACAAGGGTTCTCGAAATTCTCCAGATAAAACAGGGAAATTATTCACGCCCAGAAAACTTAGAATACGTTTAGCTAATATTCTTCCAGCAACAAATTCCCTCTGTCTTTTTTCGCAGCATTTCGCAATATACTCCTGTTCTTTTGGATACAAAACATCATTATTAAATTCTGATATTTTCCTAATATTATAGATGATATTTTCAGGAATGGTTCTTTCAAAGAAAGAATAATGGCTGAACAAATCATCCATATCTATTTTTTGCAAAATTTTAATATTATTTATTGGTTTAATCCTGTTTTTATTCTAGAAAAGATCGTCTCTTTTCGTAAAATAAAATCCTGAATATCCATTAATCTTTAAAAATGGATGAAAAGGTATCTCTATCGTGCGCTGATTCAACCATTCGGCGACCAAATCATATCCGGTAACATTCATTTCATTTAACAATTCACTCTTGGAATAAACATGGTACGGCACTTCACATAAATTTAAATTCTGCAAGGTATAAAAAGATTTGTGGGCGTGTATTGGAAGATTGTGAATCAAAATATGTTTAGGTTTAATGCTAAAAGTATTAATAATTCCAGGCAAAGTTTCATTCATGTATTGTAGTGTACCGGCTGTCATAAAAATATCAACTGGTGACATTGCATATATATCATTGCTCTCGATAAAAAACAGTCGATCTTCTTGGCGCTCTTGCGCTATAGCACGTCCAAGATTAACTGCTTCAGGGAGTTCCGCAATTGTCCAACGTAAGTCGTTTGGCATTGTGGTGTATTTTTGCATAGAATAAAAAAAATGTCCCAAGCTTCCACCCAGCTCCAAAACATTGTTGTTTACAACAAAAAGCTTGGTCAACCAAAAAAGCAAGGGATAATCAGCATCATGAAACCAGTGGTCGAGGCGTTGTTTCTCAATCGCATTATTTGAAGCTTTCTTCGCATTTATTACATCATAATCGTTTGCCTTTTTTCGGGATGCCGCCTTTCTCGCCTGTTCCCAAGTGTCGAAAACCCCTCGGTAGCTGATGTCCTGCCTGCCCTTTGTAAGTACCAAAAAGAAATCACGGGCAAATGGAATCAACTCCACGAGATGAAGAATTTTGTCCTTGATAAAACGCTTTATTGTTATCATCGAGACAATCCCTCCTAATTTGTTGCTTCAGAGAACTCCTGACCTGATATCGGTAGCTCTATGTAAGATGGGTGGGTGCAGTTTCTGTGAATTGTGTTAGTGGCAATCTTTGCTGCAACGCCTTTATTAGAATTTTCACCGGTGTTCAAATTACGCGCCAAACGGGGGAAATTACTGCTTGAGATGTAGATTGCAACGCGGTGGCCAGATTTAAATCTATAAGCGATAGGTCGAAATACCATTTCGATCTTATAGATTTCTCCCGGGGTTACTAACTGCGGAGTCTCAACACCGTTTCTATAACTTAACCTTACAACACTATCTTGCAGATTATACGCTTTGCCATCAGGTTGTTGATCAACAATCTTTAAAGTGAAATCTGTATCCATGGCACTTGTCGACACATACAGCGACGCCTTCGCATTTCCAACCAGATCGAGATCTGCTTTCAACGGATCAGATGCATATATCAAAATATCTTTCCTTTGTATCAGGCGGCTCTGATCAAAAGCGCCGGATACTTCCACACCACTACCGGTGCAACAAACTGAACCACCGACTGTCGGCATGGGATTGAGGGGGTCATAATCAAAACTATCCCAAGAACCCTTCAAATCCCTGGTATTGCTTGCTGCAGATTCACCCCTGACCAACAGCCCCCTCTCTCGTAGATAGTAACGGTGAACCTCTGTCTCCGGAGGAGGCCATTTTTCGGCGGCCTTCCAACTGCCAGCATTAATAAGAAAATATTGAAAATGGGGTGGTAAAAAACCTTGCACATCTTTGAGCCAATAATTGAACCAATCAAGATAGATCTTCATGAAATCGAGTTTTTTGTATTCTATCTCCATCTCACCTATACATGCACGACCATCAGATAGCTTGCCGGTGCTGCAGTGGTTGCCGGGATCAATCAGCACATATTGATGTTTGGCCCTGGGATGCTGCGCCTTTTCAGCCATTTGTTCTGCCAGGCGAAAAGTATCGTGAACAGTTTGATCGTACCAGGTGTTGACATGCAGCGCAGCGGTTGTGAAGCTGTCTTTATCGTTTATATAGTTTTCATCTTTCCACCAGATATCTGTTAGTCCATGTGAAACATAATCTTCAAAACTTGTTTTGTACGGCACGATCCGCTTTGCTAGATCGATTACGGGTAGTCCATCAATTTCTTTAGCAATTGTATTCTGATAGTTTTCCGGAATAGCTGTGATGTTGTAATCAATGGCACCATATTCAGTAAACCAACCTAACGCGGACGCTAAGTTCAATACGCCGTTTTCGTATACGCCAAAGTAACCATAACTGCCTTTGATATTTCCAATAGCTCCCCCGGCCCCTTGGGCTATCATGCAGATATGGTTGGGATGCTTAGCGGCAGCGAGTATGATCTGGCTCTCGCCAAGATAGGAACAACCGTATGTCCCTATTTTACCCGAAGACCATTTCTGTTTGACAATCCAATCCATGGTATCGTAGCCGTCAGATCGGGAGTAGCGGTGCGGGGAATACTGCCTTTGACCTTGCGAACGATATCGACCTCTTACGTCCTGAACGACGACGACGTACCCATTTTTGACAAAATATTTGATTTCTTGAAAATCGGTGGCACCATAGGTCGTCCTGATCAGAATGACCGGATAGGGGGAGTGTCCAGAAAGCGGAGTGTAAACATCGGTGGCGAGTTGTATCCCGTCCCGCATTGGCACCATAATATTTCTTGCACGGTGGATACCGTGACGAATCGGCAATGAAAGATCAGAGAGCCAATTACGCAGATGTTGAGTTTTAAGAATGAGGAGAATAATGAGGATTGTGCAAAGTGTGGCGACTCCCAGCCAAAATTTCACATTGGTTCCTTGGTGCGAAATCGATCGAAATGCGCCTTCCCCCAATTACCGAGCACCGTTAGTAATCGATCTCGATGCTCTTGAATGGAGTAAAGATGCTGAACGTTGGGCCAAAAGATTTCTTCACAAATCTGCCCCATGCCTGCAATCTCCATTGCCTGGCTGAACTGTCCTTTTTGGTTGTAATGATAAAGGGCCTGGCTGGTAAACACAGCAAGTATTCGCCCGTCAAGGGAAGTCAAGTTGGTAAAACACTGCTGGAGGTCTTGGTCATTAGGCGCATCTCTTAATGCTATCGATTTTTCAAGATGACTTTCATTACCTAAGAGATGTCTAATGGTCTTGATAAGTCTTTCAGGCAATTTAATCCAAGCATAAATGTTTGAAATTTTATTTATCAATGCCCTTCGTGCGAATCCCTTATCTTTTTTTGATATTGCATCCATCAATATCAGCCCTTTGACATCTTTATCATGAGCAGCTATTTTAATTCCATTGTCCGCCCCGGAACAAAGCCCCATGATGATGAGATTGCGCTCACCAAATTGGTGTATTAATGATTGCTTGATATATCGCCAATCTAAAGCAACTGATTCACGGTTTGTAAGTCCTTTACGGGCCGGAGTATCTCCTTTTCCCGCAATGTCCACGCGAAGACAGATATAACCAATTTCAGCCAACCGCCGACAGGCCAAAACGTTTAATCGATACGGTTCCGCACGGTATAGGAGTCCCGCATTGAACATGACGACCACGGGCGCATTTTGAGTATGTTCCGGCAAGGTAAGCATGCCGAGGCCGCGGTCATTTTCACCATAACGGAATGCTCGTTCTTGCATCATTGCAGCACCCTTCTACCAATCGCTTCCAGAACAGGCTTCGGCGAGATAATACCGTCATGGTATGCGGGCCAATCATACCTTAAACCGGGAAATTCGCAGTTGGCATATACCTTCGCGTCATAAATCAAGGGATCGGTGGTTATGACACAGGATTCCGCGACCTTATCTATGGCGCTCTGATCAAATGCTAGTGCTGCAATCTCGTTTTTCAACACGGCGGACATTCGAAAATTTTCATAGGCAATATCCTCAAAAGGTATATTGACGTCCCGGGAAAGCTGCCAATGCTGGTGCCTTAAAATATCATTCACCTCATCAAGCCATCTGAGGTAAGAAGCGCCACTCGCTAACGGATCCCAAAAAATATACTGTTTAACATTCGTATGTATGATTTGTGCTGCCAGGACAGCGCCAAATCGAACCCCAAGCAACGTCACCTTGTCGGCACCACTGAGCGCAACCCCCTCTTCGATTGCAGCAACAATATCTTCTTTCCACACACTAACGGTTGCCTTATCCAGCAGACCTTGCGATTCACCGGTTCCAAAAAAATCGAATCTCAGGACATGGACCCCCTGCTCGGCACATGCATTGGCCAAATCAGACAGCGCCCGGTAACTTCTCCTGTAGTCGTCAAAAAACGGGGGACAGATGATTAAGAGTCGCCGTGAGTCAAGGTCAGCAGCGGGATGATAACACCCGAACAGAAGGTTCTGTTTGAAGAAGAAGGGTTCAATCATTGCATTGTTCTTTCGAGAAGCGCAGGTTATTGGAACAACCTACGCCACAAGGGTTTCTTTGGTGCAGGTTGAACATCAATAGCCGATTCCATGACGTCCGGTTTGACTGCGAGCTCTTCTATATGGTCAAACAATTGGGCAATTCTTTCACCCAACGCTTCCACTACGTGCTTTTCCACCAAGGCGTCATCGTAATCAAACACTGCCAAAAAGCCGTTAGATTGAATACGGATCCAGAATTCGATTGGCAATTCAGTTTGCTGCCTGGGCATGTCAACTTGTGATAGCTTCAGCTCTGCCAACGATGTCGGCCTGTTCCGGATATCCTGAAAACTGAAACTGGCAGGCATGATTGCCGGAAAAATCTGCTGTTCCAGCGAAGTTCCTCGGATGATTTCAGCATAGCTCATGTCCTGATGTTCATGAAATTCTCGCAACTGTTGAGCAATGTTTTTTGCAATTTCAACAAAATGCGAGCCTCTAATGTTCACTTCGCACGGCAAAACCGAGACAAAGCAACCAATCAGTCCAATGACATCCGGGCTGTAACGCCCTGTAACCGGCATTCCCAATAAGATTTTGGATTCCTTCAGATATTCGGCAAGTGTTTTTGCAAAAACGGTGAAGAAAAACTCGTGCGCTCGCAGTTTATTGTTTCCGCAGAATTTTTCAACTTGATTCAGGTGGGCCCCAGAGAATCGGTAGACCTGCCGTTGACAGGCCCCCTTATGGTGCGATTCTTTAATGAAAGCCGCCTTGGGCATTTCCTCCAATGCATGAAGATGATAATTCAGGTGCACGTGATTGATATCGCGGGAATCGCACCACTGTGCATAATCGCGGAATTCAAAGGCCAGAAGGGTTGCCGAAGGAGATCTGTTTTCTGAAAACGCCTTGTAGGTCGCCTCCAGTTCACCGAGAAATACATCAAACGACCAGCCGTCAAAGACGAGCTGATGCGAGACGATCATGAACAGATATTTGTCACTGGCCAATTTGCACAACAGGCATCGGCATAACTGGTTATTGAGAGGTCTAAACGGTTGCATCGCTATGTGATAGGCTTTTTCCAAAGCCTGATCCATTGGCACCTCGGCCGTGGAACAATCTTCAAATTCCGGCAGGATGATCTCATTGACATGTCTTAGTATCTGCCGATACTCTCCATTGTGGAGTTGAAAAACCGTCCGCAAGGCGGTTTGTCTCTCAAATACACGCACCAGACTTTTGCTGAATAGGGGTACATCCAACTCACCTTCTAAAATCCAACCCGCGGGCAGGTTGTTGGAAAGGCTTTCCGGGTACTCTAACTGCCTCTTAAGCAATCGCCGCTGCTCAGGCGAGAGACCCCTTACCGCCGCACCGGATAACGCTGAAGGGCCGGAAATTTTTTCATTATCAATTAACAAGGAAGCCGAAATTTTTTCTGCGAGAGTGGCCAAAGTTTCCGTGACGATTTCTCTGGTGGTTAAGCGTTTTCCAGTTACACCTTCGATTTTGCGGATGGCTTCAAGCGCAAGCAGGGAATGTCCGCCGATTTCGAAAAAATTGTCCTCACGGGCAATCGGATTTCTGGGTTTGATTAATTCCGTCCAAATTTGAGCGATCAGCTTTTCATGATCTGAAGCCAACATTGATTTTGTCAGCAACGTTGAATCGCTCAACTCGGGTTTGGGCAAACCCCGACGGTTAATTTTGCCGTTGGGCATCAAAGGGATCTCATCAACGACCAGCAAGTACTGGGGCACCATGTAGCTCGGCAGCATATCCCGAAGTTGCTTGCGAAGCTCAATCGTCTGAAAACTGTCGGCTGAAACAGGTACGCAACAGGCCACAATGCGCACATCTTCCGGCGACAACTGCCAGAGATATGCAGCCGCGGCCCTGACTCCTTTGCAGGCCACCAGGGCGGATTCGATTTCTCCCAGCTCTATCCGGTAACCTCGCAGCTTGACCTGATCATCCAGCCTCCCCATGTGTTGGATTTCGCCGTTCGGTAAAATTTTTGCCAGATCACCTGTTCGATAAATCCTGCCGAATTCAGGGTGGACAAGGAATCGCTCCGCCGTTAGTTCTTCACGATTGTGATAACCGCTCGTCACCCCGTCCCCACCGATAAAAAGTTCGCCTGGTGTGCTGAGAGGAAGGGGTTTGAGGTTATGATCGAGAATATACACCTGGGTATTGGCGATGGGTTTGCCCACCGTGATCATTGAATCCGAAGGTCGAATACGCTTGCAGGTGGACCAGACAGTGGTTTCGGTTGGCCCGAACATATTCCACAACTCCGACACGCTGGCTAGTAAATCAACGACAAGATCAGGGGGCAACGGCTCGCCGCCGCACAAGGCTTTCAATTTTTGATGCCCGGTTTGCCGGTCCCTCCAACTGCTTGCCAGCAACATTCTCCATGTGGAAGGTGTGGCCTGCAGCATCGTGATTCCATGCGTGTCGAGTAATTCCGCGATCTTTTCGCCGTCTTTTACTTGATCTCGATCCGCAACAACCGTAGTAGCGCCGCAAATCAGTGGCAAATAAAGTTCTAGAACAGAGATATCAAAGGAAAGCGTGGTCACTGCAAGCAAGCGATCCTCTGGTCCGCATCCCGGTTCCCTGCCCATGCTTTCCAGAAAATTGATCATAGCCCGATGATGAACCCGGACCCCTTTGGGTTTGCCTGTGGAACCGGAAGTGTAAATGAGATAGGCGAGGCGGGCCGGATTTTCGACCGGTAGAGGAAGAGGGGTGATCGATCTTGCCTCAGTCAAGCCGTCCAGGTCGAAATGTTGGACTCTCGCTTCCACAACACCCTTGGGTGCCGAATTATCTTCAATGACGGCGACAGCGGCGGAATCCTCCAACATATACATTAAACGATCTTGGGGGAAATCCGGATCTAAGGGGAGATAGGCGGCACCTACCTTAAAAAGTGCTAATACCGCGGCCACCATTTTTTCCGACCGGCGACAACATATTCCGACGACATTGCCATCGCCGATTCCCTTTTCCGCGAGAAAACCGGCGAAATTGTCGGAAAGCCGGTCTAACTGCTGATAGCTATACATCGTATCAGCACAGATTACGGAAGCGGCCTCCGGGGTTTTCTCCACCTGAGCGCGAAATGCAGATAGGAAATCAGGAAACAGACATTCCGTCGTCGTTGCATTACTCTGCCGCAGCACATCCGGGATTGTTTTAGTCAAAGTAAAGTCGGAAATTTTTATTTCCGAGCCTGCCACAACTTCCGCAAGGATGTTCTCCAGACTTTGCATCCAGGCGACCATGGTCTCCTCGCTGAAGAGCACTGTTGAATACGTCGCCTCAATTGTCAGGCGATTGGCAGCAGGGACGATGTTCAGAAAGACTTCAAAGTTTTCTGCTGCCCGCGGTACTGTCCTGAGCGTTCCTCTGGCCTGGCCGAAATCCAAGGTGTTCATCGGCTGGTCAATGTTGAAAATGGTGCATATCAACGGTACTCGGCTTCTATCGACAACCATTTTCTCCAGCAGTTTACCAAAGGTGAAACGGGGGTGCTCGCTGGCATCAAGCACTCCACCTTTAACTTGGCTGACCAGTTTTTCAAAGGAAGCCTCACCATTAATAGTCAATCTGATCGGCAACAATTGCACCATATGGCCCACTTGATTGACTCGATTAAGCGCAGCCTGCCCCGCCACCGGCAAACCCACAACTATATCGCTGGTGGATGTTAATCGATACAATAACGCAAAGTAGCCGGCCATAACCACATTCACCAGGCTTGCTTTCATTTTCGCGGCAGCTTTGGGAAGCTGCGCTGCAAGGTCTTTGTCGAGTTCAAAGTCTAAACGACTGGCCGGAAAAGTTCTGGCCCCAGGACGCACTTTATCAATGGGCAGATCTAATACCGGTGGTATTTGCTTAAATTTTTCCCGCCAATAGTCGATATCGACGTTTGCAATCTCTTGGGCATCACTTTGTTCAGCATATTCAAAAAAGGATTCGGCGGGTGGTAGGCCATCACCTATTCCCCGGTCACGATACAGTTCTGTGAGTTCTTTGAGCAGTAACCCAATAGACCAGCCATCACAGATGATATGATGCGCTGCAATAATCAATTCGAACGAAGAATCTGTCAGGCGTTTCGTCCAAGCAAAAAAAAGCGGCCCCTCCTCAAGATTCATTGGTGAGATGGCGATGTTACGCCATAAATTGTGCACCTCTATATTTTGCGATTGGGTATCAAGATGGCGTATATCCTCATACTCAAGCTTGAACGGTCTGGCTGGATGCAAGCAAATTTCGTTGCCTTTTCTTGAGAAGGTGGCCCTTAAGATGTCGTGCCGCTCAACAAGCCTGTTGAAACACAACTCCAGCAGGTCTCTGTCGAGTTCACCCTCGATGGTAATAGAAACCGCCTCATTAAAAGCAGTGTTGGCCTCATCGCTCATTTGGGCGGAGGCGAGGATCTCTTTCTGCGGCCATGTTGTTGGGCTTACCCGCAATAATTCACCGCCGGCAAACGGGTCAAAAGTGACGATAGAAGTCATGGTTTGCCCACCTCCAAATAGTTCCCTTTACGTTCGGGATCTTCGATAAAATATGCTGGCTCTCCTTGAGCATTTTTTCCCAATCGTGCACCTGGTGGAAGCGAGCCAGTTGGGGACACATGCTTTTTGGCCGCAACCTGATCGCCCTCGATCAATCCGTGAATAATCAGATCAGCCAACGAATTTTTAAAGGCGGATAGGATTTTTTGGACATCAGCCTCGGAATGCTCCGTGGTCATAAAGTTCGGACGGTACTGCTGAATATGAATACCGGCAAGCGTCATCATGATAAAGAGCAAATGCCCCCAGTGGGCATTTGTAGGAACCGCAATATAGAAAACCGATGCAAATTCCTCGAAAGTTACTTCACATTTCATCTCGGCAATAAAGGCTTTGGCATCGGCAGCCATTTGCGTGGTTTTCGCTTCCAGACTTTCATGAAGACGCATGCCTTCGGCTTTTATCCTTGTCAGCACTGCTTTAGCAGCAGCCAAACTCAAAGGATGCCGCACAAAGGTCCCTGCAAAAAAAGTGACCCCGGATTCCGGAATGGAAGTATCGCCATATTGCCAGTAACCGCCATCCAGAGCGTCCATAAATTTGGCTTTACCTCCTATAATACCGATGGGGTACCCGCCACCAACCACCTTGCCGTAGGTGGCAAGGTCCGCGTCAATATCAAAGCGTTTGCGAATCCCTCCAGGATGAACGCGAAAACCGGTCACCACTTCATCCAGAATCAGCGCCACCCCGTTTTCAGTGGTAATATTCCGTAAGGCCTTAATATACTCGGGACTGTGAAACGCCGGTTTGCGACTCTGCACCGATTCCACCAACACCGCTGCCAATTCTTTTCCCAGCCCTTTGATCGCCTCCAGGCTTTCTTCCTCGCCCCAAGGAAGCACCAACATATTGCTGGTGCTTTCTTTTGAAATACCGGGAGCAGCTGGTAATGCTTGATATGCCCGCCCTGGGCGGCTGATGACTTCATCGAAAATACCGTGGTAAGAGCCTTCAAACATCACCACCTTGCTGCGACCAGTGACCGTGCGGGCAAGACGAAGCGCGCCGATGACCGCCTCCGAGCCTGAACAGGCGAATGTGCACCGTTCATTACCCGTCAATTCACAGAAAAGTTCAGCGACTTCCCCTGCCAGGGGTGATTGCGGACCGGTTTCAATGCCTTTATCGATTTGTTCTTTGACGGCAGCAGTGACGAAGTCCGGTGAATGACCAAAGAAAATTGGGCCAAAACCGTTTGAAGTATCGATCAATTCATTCCCGTCGATATCCCAGAGCTTTGATCCCTTGGATTTCACGGTCACAATGGGGAAAATAATTTCCTTCCACTCAGGGTTAAATCCCGAGACTGTTCGCGGGTCGGCAAGAATTTTCCGGTATTGCTGGGTTCGGGCCTTGGAACCGGCGAACTTCTGTTGATACCGTATCAGGATATCGTCAATCCATTCCTTTTGGGCGGTGGTGAGTTTTATTCCCTGGACCTCCCGGGTAATGCGCGTTCCAGGTGTATGACGGGCCTTGGGCTTGACCTCTTCTCCCTCTTGTGCCGTATCCTCGCCAGCCAGGAGGGAGGCGCCGCTTGAGGAGACCTGTGCCACAGGTTCGACAGCCGTATTTTGAGATGTCGCCAATTGCCCGGTTCCACCATTAAGCATCTGCAATTGCATCTGCATGATCTGCAATTGCGCATTGACAAGATTGTGCAGCACATTTCCAGTGGAAGAGATGTTGATGGGCAGAATATCGAGAACAGGGCTGCTCACCGATTGCATCGCGGCCGCCGCTGTTACAACCTCGGAAGGACAAACTGTTGGCTTTTTCATTGGCACCTTTCCTGCAACAAATTTGCTTAGGTCCTTAAGACAGGTATACTCTTCCACCAAATGGCGAAAAGTAACCCTAATATCAAATTGTTTATCAATAGCAGTTGCCGCTTGGGTAAGCAGCAAAGAATCAAGCCCCACCTCACTGAAGTGGGCATCTTCATCCATATCCGCCAAGTCATACCCGGTTATGTCTTCCAGTAGAGATTTTAACTGTTGTCCAATATCGCTTACATGTTGTTCCTGATTCATTTCAACTTCCTGAGCTTGTGTGCATATGCCACTTTGCATAGATGTTGCAATTTCAGCCGATTCCAGCCTTGCGCTATCGCCGGGCCTCTTCAACCAGTGTAATTCACGGGAAAAAGCATATCCGGGAAGCCGGATTTTTTTCACCTTGCCCGGTGGATATACAGCCTGCCACTGGAGGGGATATCCTTTTACCCACAGCCTCGACATGCACTCGCATAATTCCCCTTGAGCGCGCCTGTTGACGCCTCCGCCGGGCAATGCTGCGATCACCGTCATTGCCTCTTGTTGAGGATGACAGGAAACCAGCGTCGCCAAAGTTGTTCCTGGTCCAATTTCCACATAAGCTACGGAATGGTCGGCATGGTCTCGGGCAACGGCGGTGACAGCCTCGGAAAACAAGACCGACGAGCGGAGTTGCGAGGCCCAGTATGAAGGGGATGCGGCTTCCTCCGCGTGGAGAAGTTTACCTGTTTTTGTCGAATAAATGGGCAAATCCAGATGCCCTCGCGGAACAGCCGCGACCACAGCCTCAAATTCAGAAACCATAGGTTCCATCAGGTGGGAATGAAAGGCATGGCTGGTCCGCAGGATTGTTGAAGCAATGCCTCTGTCTGTCAACAGCTTCGCCACCTGTTGCATGCGCTCCGTTGCTCCGGCCAGAACAATCAGGTTGGGTGCATTGATTGCGGCCAGAGCCACCTCGTCTCCAAGGAATTCGCTCACCGCAGCAGGTTCTGATTTTACGGAGAGCATCTGCCCTGTCGGCATCGACTGCATAAGAGCGCCGCGTCGCGCCACCAAGGCCACTGCATCATCAAAATGAAACACACCGGCCAGTGCGGCTGCGGTGAATTCACCAATGCTGTGGCCGATAAAAAAGTCAGGGCGGCACCCCTTGTCCATGAAAAACCGGGCCAGCCCATATTCCAATAAAAAAAGTGCCGGTTGGGCTATGTTGGTCTGGTGAACATCCAAACCATGCTGGCTGATTTCACCGTCGGCGAACAGGGCGGAACGAATGTCAATACCTTCCTTTGCCAGCACGATCTCGCAACCGCGGTCGAATAATGCTTGAAAATCGGTATCATGTTCATACAACCATCTGCCCATACCGACCCGCTGAGCACCTTGGCCGGAGAACATGAAGCAGATCTTGCCATCAGGGCGGTCGTGGGTTTTTCCGTGAACAAGCAGTTTTTTATCTGCAAATTGCCCAATTATATCCTGGATGGTATCTCCAGAGGCTACGGCGCGATAGGCGAAGTGTTTGCGGCCCAAAGCAGAAGTATAGGCAGCATCGCGAAGGGGTAGCTCCCCTGACGTTTTCTGGAAAAATTGGTGGTAGTTTGCAATTTGGCGATCGAGCGATTCCTGGGATTTTGCTGAAAGTAAAATCGAATACATCTTCTTTGCGGCTGTCTCCCCGATTGGTTCGTGCTGTGCGGGTGCAGATGCGGCAGGGTTGTATTGCTCCAGCAGAATATGGGCGTTCGTGCCACCCACACCGAGCGAACTCACCGCCGCCCTTCTTGGTGACGGCCCCGGCCATGGGATGACCGTATTATTGATGAAAAAAGGGGTCTTCTCCAATTCCAATTTAGGATTAGGTTGTTGAAAAAATAGAGTCGGTGGAATCGCATTGGTCTGCACTGATAAAACAGTTTTTATCAGGCTGGCAATGCCGGCGGCATGGATGGTATGTCCAATATTGGATTTAACGGAACCCAAGGCGCAGGTTTTTTCCTTACGCCCGTCCTTGGCATAACTTTGACAGAGCGCATGCACTTCAATGGGGTCACCCAACGGAGTCGCTGTGCCATGGGTTTCTATGAACCCGATTGATTGGGGGTCGATATGGGCACGCTTGAGCGCCGCATCATACACCATAACCTGACCGCTAACGCTGGGGGCCGTGAAACTGGCCTTCTGTTCCCCATCATTGTTAACAGCAAAACCTTTGATGATGGCATAAATTTGGTCGCCATCAGCCTCGGCCATATCACGACGCTTTATAACCACCGCACCGGCACCGTCATTAAAAGTGGTTCCCGTTGCATTGGCATCGAATGGTCGGCAATGACCATCCCGGGACAACATGTTTCCTTCCTGGTAAAGGTAGCCGCTTTTCACAGGCGTTGAGATGGAAACGCCGCCGGCAATGGCCTGTTCACACTGCCCCTGTTCGATAGCGGCGCAGGCTTGTGCAACTGCCACAAGACCGGTCGAGCAGGCGGTGAAAACGTTTATGCTGGGCCCCTTCAGATTCAACTTATAGGAGATTCGAGTAGTTAAAAAATCAGATTCATTGGCCAACGCGGAATTGAACACACCGAATCTTGCTAAAATCTCCTTGTTGGGCAGCACGTATTGCTGATAATAGCGGGCCCAATTCATCCCCAAGAACACGCCTGTTCTTCTGTGCTGGTCTCCCGGTGGAATTCCGGCATCTTCCAACGCATGCCAACAGAGTTCAAGCATGATCCGCTGTTGGGGATCCATGATGTCGGCTTCAATGGGCGAAATGCCAAAAAAGGCGGCATCGAATTTATCGTAGTTGTTGACGATGCCTTTGGCCCTGACATAACCGGGGAGCCCACTTTCGATCGGATCGACACCATTGCTCAACTCATCTTCCCTGAAAAAGCTGATAGTTTCTTTACCGCCGATAAGGTTATTCCAATACTCATCGACACTATCGGCACCCGGAAACCGACAAGCCATGCCAATGATGGCAAATTCAACGGTTTCATTGGTGGGGGAAAAGTCAAAAGGCGTCTCGCCAACCGAGGGCTGGTCACATTGAAAAAAAACAGCCTGACTGTTGATGGTCGGATATTCGAAGACAAAAGTTGCACTCAGTTCAACGCCAAAACGTTTCTCCAGCAGTTCGGCCACTTGCAAGGCTTCCAGCGAGGTGCCGCCAGCGTCGAGAAAATTTTCATCGGCGGCGACTGCACGCCCCAGTACCTCTTTCCAGCAAGAGGCCACCGTATGGTGTCCTGTTTTTTGAACCGCTGAATCGGCAAAGGGATCAGGTAACCGGGATTCATCCAATTTGCCGTTCTGGTTCTTAGGCAAGGCCTTCATCGGAACAATGAAGTGCGGTACCATATATGGGGGAAAATGCTCGCTGAGCTGCTCCCGCAAACTGCTGCGCTCTACCGCAGTTTTTCCCACAAGATAAGCCGCAAGACGTTTTTGACCATTGGGGCCGATACGCACAACCACTCGCGCTTCAACAATATTCTCCAACTCATTGAGAAACAGCTCGATTTCGCCAGGCTCAATGCGATGCCCATCAATCTTCACCTGCTTGTCATTACGCTGAATAAAATCGTAGCTACCATCTTCATTTTTTACCACGAGGTCGCCGGTGCGATACCCCTTGCGCCGAATGCCATCGGCACAGGCGATGTCAATAAACCTCTCCGCCGTCAGTTCTTCGCGCTTTAAATATCCGAGAGCCAAACCATCACCAAAGGCGATCAGTTCGCCTGCCTGCCCATTCATTACCGGTTGCAAATGTTCATCGAAGAGCTCGCAGGTCGTGCCAAGAATCGGAAAACCGATGGGTATGCGTTTGATATCTTTGGGTAAAGAGTGAGGGATGGGGTAAATCGTGGTGAAGGTAGTATTTTCAGTGGGACCGTAGCCGTTATACAATCGCGTATCCGGCAACAGCGCCAACCCTTTCTTGATATGGGATACGGACAGGGATTCCCCCCCTGTCAATAATTGTTTAACGCTCTTTAGTACTTGAGGATGCCCGGAAATAACAGCGTTAAACAAGGACGAGGTCAACCATACTGTGGTTACACCTTGAGACTCTATCGAATCCTGAATGCCCCCCGGGGTCAACGCCCCATGTTCAAAATGCAACACACACGTACCGCCGTTTAACAATGGCCCCCAGATTTCCAGCGTAGCGGCATCAAAACTCAAAGTGGATAGCTGGAGAAAAACCTCATTTTCTGAAAATGAAATATAATCTGTATCAACGACAAGGCGAATTATCCCGCGGTGGGGCACGACAACACCCTTGGGGATACCGGTGGAACCGGAGGTGAAAAACACACAGGCCGCCGCATCTGGATCTGCGGCTATGTCAGGTAACTTCCCCTTACTTCCTGCAGGGGGCATTTGATGCCAATTCAAATTGAGATTCTTGAGAATCGAGCCTTCATCTTCAAATAGCCCTATTTTTGCGCCCACCGCTTCCGCAATTAATTTCTGACGCTCGGCAGGGTACTCGGGATCAATAAACACATAATGACCTCCACCCCAGAGAATGCCCAACAGAGCACTGCACAAGGAGTGTGTACGCAATGCAGGAAGAATCACTGCCTCACCGCTTCGGACCCCAACGCCAGCGAGGTAGGCTGCAATGTGTTGTGCTTCCTGCAACAATTGAGCGTAGGTGTACTGCCCCCAAGCATTCTGGTTTCTATATTTTAGGGCGATACGCCCGGGATAACGCTCGGCAATGACGGCAAATCGTTGTGCGATTGTCTGCAAATGGTGTCCCTTGGTTTCAGCCTTGTCTCTCATGAACGTCTTCTTTTTCCTGCGTTTGTCTGGGCGGATTCAACTCTGAAGTACAACTTTTGTGAGAAGGTTTAAGTGGCGAGCTGCGTTAAAATCGAAGCCACTTAAACGATGAAGTAAAAAGGAGCACCGATGAAGCCCTATAAGGAGTTCGCCAGTAATTAACGATACCAAATCTATGGATCTGGAACAAGCTGGTTTGGATCAAAGTCAGTTCGCCTTCAATTTTGGGGTCAACAAATCAACGATTTCACGGGATTTGAGCCGCAACAAAGGTCAACGCGTTTGGCGTCCGAAACAGGCGCAGTCGTTTCGTGACGAACGCAAACGGAGCTGCTTCAATGGCAAGCGCATCCCTTTGTAGAATGGGTAAAAGTCGAGCGGTTGGTCCGAACGGACTTCAGTCCGGAACAAGTTGAACATCGCCTTGCTTTGGAAGGCGAATTGCGGATCAGCCACAAAACTATCTACCACATCAAGGTAGACGTAAGCGCGATAGGTTGCAACACCAAACAGAGCCGACATGAGTATCATTCTTAATAAACGAGCACGCACAACGCCGGCAATCAGAGAGGAAATCCACCCTTTCCGAAAGGACTCTTGCCCAGCAATAGAATATCAGCAGAGCTACCGTCAGAAAGTGGAAGAAAATGGATTCGGTGGCAGATCTTCCCCATCGCCCTCATGACTTTCATACCGCGCTGTCCTCATCGGAAGAAGCTATTGTCGTTGAACTGCGAAAGACACTACTCCTCCCTCTGGATGACTTCCTGGTGGTTGTCCGCGAATTCATCCAACCGGCCATGTCTCGCAGGAGATACTGAGCCGACTTAGCGAAGCAGAGACCGCCGAGCGAAAAGATCCATTCGCTACCAGATGGGGTCAGCCCGTTTCCCGGTATCCGAGGATCTGGGTGGCTTCAAGTTCACCGATTCTCCTGTCAATGAGCCTCTGATCAAGGACCTATACAGAGCGGTCATTTCCTTGCTCAAGCCAGGAACCTGATTTTTATCAATGGCACCGGAACCGGCAAAACCCATCTCCATTGCCATCGCCTCCCATTGTATCAAGCTGGGCACAGAGGATGTTATTTCAGTGCAATTGACCTAGTCAATCAGTTGTCAGTTACCTCTTGCCCCGTAATCAATCTGGCAACAACAGTTTGAAAGAGCCTTAAGGGAATTGTTTGGCGCCACAAAAATGACCGTAAGTGTGTTTACATTTTGGATTTTGACCATTTTTTTTCGATGATTGGAACAATACCGTAATATTAAAATGAACGATTTAAGTATTCATCGATGCCAAATGAAAAGCATGGACATTATTTTTATAATTTTGTTTATTTTAATACAGATATTGAGGTTTTCACCTTAATCCATAAACCGAAGGCGTCATTGAGGCTGTTATGGCAAGAACGATAGGCTACTTGAGAGTATCCACAGTTGAACAAGATTTAGACAAGAACAAGGCTGATATCGCCCTGCTTGCAAATGACAAAAAACTTGGTCGTGTCGAGTGGGTGGAAGAAAAAATCAGTGGCGTAAAGGACTGGAAGAAAAGAAAGTTAGGAGAGGTCCTTGTTACTCTCAAGAAAGGGGATGCTGTTATTGTCTCTGAACTTTCCAGGCTGGGAAGGTCAACCCTTCAAATATTGGAAATTATGCATCTGGCAAAAAATAATGGAATAGCCGTGCATGCTGTTAAGGGTGAGTGGTCTTTGTTGGCCCCAGCTTCGACAGAAGAGAGGGGGACATAATCCCAGGGTAAGAAGCGCCCTATAAGCAACTCATTTGCTTGGGAGGTGACAAGACTGCCAGAGGTGTGAGTGGTGGTTACTTCTGAAGTTATCACCAGCGCCGACTGGGTATCGTAAGCCGATGCCGCCAATCCTGAATACTGCACAACAAAAATCTGTTGTACAGAGGCAACGTCGGCCAGGTTGGCGGTGACGATATTAGAGGCGTTACCGGAGATCCCGGTGGCTATCCAAAATTCCCAGGTGAAGGAATATCCGGAGGCAGTGCCCTGATCAACCGAACCAGCCCGGGTGTATGTATTGCCCGCAGTGTCGGTGACTGAAGAGATGCCGACAAAAGTTGAGCCAAGTTTAATGCTTTCGACTATCGCGATGAGCGCATTGCCGCCAACGGCAGATAGAGCAGGAGCCGCTACACTACTTGCGTCAGAATAGTTGACCTCTGAATAAGAGCCGTTGACATAGGCAATAGCCACTGGGATAGTCCTTTGGTGACTCTATTTAGTTGGCATTGGTAATAGCTGCGCTAGTGATGGAAACGGTCTGGCCGGTGCTCGCTCCGTGGGACGGAACAGCGATAAATAACCAAGCGTGACCTTGGCAACCGGAGCGGGCAGAGCAATGATAGCCTGCATGGCCTCGCGGGCAATAATATCGTTTTCCCAGGCGCAGGCGCTGGCCGTGGCCCCGCTGGATGGACAGGTGAGGATCATGGTATTTTTACCCATATTACAGCTCCTCGTGGATGGCTGTATGGAATAGGTTCAGCATATTTTTCAGCGTTTTCTAGCACCCAAGCGATGTTGTATTTCAACAAATCGGCATTGTTTCTGTAATCAATTCCATGCCGATCTTTGCGGTTATATAAAATCACTTTAGGGAGATATTTTAGAACATTAACGAGATCAACCTCACCGACGATCAACCCTGACCCCTTTTGAATCAAACCTATGCGTTCGCGAACTGTCGTTCCTCTGGATCTCATTTCCCAGGTTTTCTCTCCAGAGAGAATCTTGCTTATCCATGGCCCATCTATGATCAATGCTCTTTCCATTTTTTCCTTTCGTTGGCTGCTCATCAGACCCGAAGCGCCACCTCCGGATTATCCCGACCCTCCACCTGGCCGGGATTTCGCAATTACATACTCAAGGGGCCGATAGTTTTCTCCAAGGGGAAAATTTCATACAATTCCAGCTTCCCTTCCTCCTCTCTCAGGCAGAACCTGCACTGGGCTTCTGCTCTAATGGCCTCCATAGCCTGGTTGCCAATACTGTGGGCATCGTCATAATCAAAAACCGCTTCCACCCTTAGGGTGATGTATCCTTCCGCTTTGTGTTTCATTCTTCGTGCCCTTCTCTTTATCTACAGAGGTTGAAAATCTTCTGGTGAAACGATGGCATACATGGTGTTCTCACACCCTGGGCAATCGTAATTGATCTCGACCCCATCATTGTGAGCAGGATTTCGTACTAAATCAGCAGCTAACTGAATCAGTCTCATGAATGAATGGGTCCCTGTTGGACATTTTTGCGTCATGGGGATTGCGCGCCTCGATACTTCTCTAACAATGGAGTTTAAAAAGATGTCCGCACTGGCTGAAGTGTCCGCACTCTTTACCCTGGCGAGTAGCCGGTGGTTAACGAATTATTGACAATCCCCGCCGATTGAGGCAATCTAGCCATGCAGCCGATATACGACTGCCGGGGGTGAGAGCCCGAAGCCAAAGGCGGATCACATAACCGCCAACCATTCCTGAGTTAGGCGGTTTTTTTGCGTCCACTTCACAGCGTTGCTCCTTTTAAGGGCTGGTTGTGCAGGGAGCTGAAAAGCTCGCCGGTTCCTTTGGCCCGGTCTCTCAACCTGCACTTCCTGCCCTTTTTGCGTTTGAGAGCGCACGGCGGAAATATTAGCCAAAGGAGAACACCATGGAACAGCAATTTGATTTTATGAAGCGGCTTATTGACCAACTGGAAAGCAGACAATCAAAGTTTGATAGAATCGTCAAAGATATACGGGCGGTTTCAACAGGCAGGGCGCGGGCAATCGCAACACTCCTGCAAACTGATATTATTGATGGCGGTACAGGGCGAGGCGTTTTAATGGGTGGATTATTGGAAGAGGCCGTTGACGTTCTGGAAGATGGCTTGTCCAAACTGCAAACCGAGATGGACGAGATAAAACAGCCTTTTATTGACCGGGTGGAGTCTTTCTTATTCGACCACAGGGCAAGCCTGGGTATTATTCGTCGGATTGCAGATGAAGGAAAAACCGAAATCCTGGCCCGAAGTGCAGCCGCTCAGAAGATGATGGCAGAGGCAGCATAAAAAAATAATCCTTCCCTCGCCGTGACTATTCCCCGGTTGGCTTCGGCTGGCCGGGGTTTTTTATCTCAGCGGGAAGGGGTAACAGTGGCTTATTTATCGTCAAAATTCAAATCTTCTTCCTCTTTTTCTTCATTATAGTCAAAACTTAAATCCTCTCCCTCTCCCTCTCCCCCTCGGCCCCGTCTTTTTTCTTCTATTTGCGTATCTTGCCATGCCAAATCATCATTGTTCAAAACATCATCGTTTAAATCATCATCCTTCATAACGTTTTCTCGCGTGGATTTTTGGGGGCTATTATTTTTCTTTATGGAGCAACAAGGGGAATTTTTTATTTCAAAGGTAGCACCGGAGTAGCACCAAATAAAAAAGCACTTAACCGGAACCGGCCAAGTGCTTGATTTTATGGTGGGCCGTCGCGGATTCGAACCGCGGACCAATTGATTAAGAGTCAACTGCTCTACCAGCTGAGCTAACGGCCCAAATCGGAATGATAAAAGATAGGGACACGACGCCAACCTCACAGGGCGTACGTTGCGAGCGCATCTATTAGCATACCCTTGCTGAGGCGTCAAGAGTAAGCTCGAGCAAAACTATGCCTGAGGCGACAAGGGGAAAATGGATACTTTCATTGAACCCATTCCCCATCAATCTGCCGTACTTCCGCTAATTACCTGAGAAGCACCTGGCCTTACTCTTAGGCTGCATTTGTGCAGATGCTGGAATTTTACTTGACTTTATGGGTTGTTAACCTATTTTCGAAGGCATGAATTTTATTTAAGCAAAGGAGTATCTTATTTTTATGGAAAATGTGGAGACGCCGCAGGCAAGCTCAACCCCTTCTGACGAAGAGCCCCACAGTAAGTCGTTCTTTGAAAAGTTAAAATCAGCCCTTGGTTTTCGTGGCGCCCCCGATACTACCGCAGAACTTGAGCATGAGATCCAGGAATTACTGGAAGAGGGCGAGGAGCAGGGCTTGATCTCCGTTCATGAGGAACGGTTGATCAATTCGATTTTTGATTTTCGAGAAACCATGGCCTCGGAGATCATGACTCCATCAGCGGAAATGATCTGTGCTGACCAAACGACTTCTATTCCTGAGTTGGTTCGGTTGATCAACGAAGAGGGCTATACGCGCATCCCTATCTACCAGGAAAATCAGGATCATATTATTGGCATCCTGCACGCCAAGGACCTGCTGCGAATCTGTGCTTCCAACCCGGATCCAGCTGTTGATCTCAATAAGTTTCTCAACCCTGCCACCTTTATCCCCGAATCCAAGCCCATCACCGAACTGCTGCGCGAGTTTCAGCTCAAGAAGATCCATATGGCCATTGTTACGGATGAATTCGGCGGGGTGCGGGGACTGGTGACCCTTGAGGATGTCATCGAAGAAATAGTCGGCGAGATTGATGACGAGCACGACGATGAGGAGAACGAACTCCGGGTGGTGGATGAACGCACGGTGATTGTTGATGCCAAAATTGATATCGAGGAGGTGGAAGCCCATTTTCGCCTGACTCTGCCGGAGGGTCCGTATGAGTCTGTAGGTGGCTTTCTTATCTTCAGCTTGGGCAAAGTGCCTCCGGCCGGGGTTGTTGTTCAGGAGAGCGGACTGACCTTCAAGGTGCTCAGCGCCGACCAGCGGCGCGTCAAAACCGTGCGCATCGTCAGGACCGATGAAACTCAGCCGCAAGATTGACGGCAAAGGGCCGGCGCTCCTCGCCGCCGCGATCACCGCCTGCCTCCTCGCCCTGGCGATGCCCGGACAGATCGGCTGGTGGCCCCTGCTTTTCGTCGCCCTGGTACCCCTGCTGCTGGCTGTGTTTTCCGCGACTCCCGGCCGCAGCGCCCTTGTGGGATTTGTCTGCGGCCTGCTCTATCACCTCGCCCTCCTCTATTGGATTCTGATTGTGCTTGGGCGCTACGGCGGACTGCCCTGGTGGCTTTCCCTGCCGGCCCTGACCCTGCTTGCCGCCTATATGGCCTGCTTTCCGGCAGCTTTTGCTTTTTCGCTCAGCCTGGTGGCCGGCCGCTATCGACACCGTGATCAATCGCTTGCCCTGTTGCTCTGGGGAGCACCGGTGTTGTGGGTGGGGCTCGATTATCTGCGCGGCTTCCTTTTCAGCGGATTTCCCTGGATGGATCTCGGCTACGGTCTTTCCAGTCAGCCCAGGCTGATTCAGGCCGCCGATCTCGGCGGACATCACCTCCTCACGTTCTGTATTGTTCTTGCCAACAGCCTTATCGTCGCCTGTCTCGACCGGCAGCACCGCGAGGTCCGCAGGCGCAACCGTCTGGACCGGCCGCTGCTGCTCCTGGCCGGCTTGTTTCTCGTGTGCATCGGCGGCTATTCACTTGCCCGATATCATCTGATGGCGGGTGTCGTCGCCGACTCGCCGCAAGCCCAGGTCGCCGTGGTCCAGGGGAATATCGATCAGGCGGTCAAGTGGTCGGCCGAAACCAAGGAGGCTACGGTTGCCAAGTATCTGGGACTTTCCCGGACGATTCTCCGGGACGCACCCCCCCCAGCTGGTCGTCTGGCCGGAAACCGCCCTGCCCTTCTATCCGCAGCAGGACCCGCTCATCAACAGGATCGTCGATTTCACCACAGCGAGCAAAACCTGGCTGTTGACCGGCGCTCCTCTCTATAGCTTCACCCCAAAAAGGGAAGAAAACGACCAGATCCGATATTATAATGGCGCGCTCTTGGTCGACCCCTCCGGGAAGATCGACGGGCAACACGCCAAGCAGCATCTGGTTCCCTTTGGCGAGTATGTACCGCTGCGCCGGTATCTGCCCTTCCTCGAACCCCTGGTGGTCAACATCGGCGATCTTTCTACCGGGACCTCTAAAGACCCCCTGGTGGTGGGACCGATGCGGCTGGGAATCCTGATCTGTTACGAATCGATCTTTCCGGAAATCTCCCGGGAGGCCGTCACCCGCGGCGCAAACCTGCTGATCAACATCACCAACGACGCCTGGTACGGCAAATCGAGCGCCCCGTACCAATCCATGGCCATGGCCGTCCTGCGGGCGGTGGAAACCAAGCGGAGCCTCGTCCGCGCCGCCAATACCGGTATCAGCGGCTTTGTCGACCCTTTGGGACGAGTCACCGCACAGACGGCTCTCTTCACCGAGGCAGCCCTGGCCGCACCAGTGTCGATGCTCGACCAGGCCACCATCTTCAGTCGGTATGGATATCGGTTCGGCGCTTTCTGTTTCTTATTGATCCCGCTGATGCTGGTGCAGCGCGCATTTTCCAGAAAATAATCATCCCTTTGCCGAGAAGAACAGGGCCGCGTCTCTGGGTTTTCAATCCTTTCCCCGGCTTTCTCCCTTGAGACTTACGGTGATTCTGTTTACTATAGCGGTTTCATTCAAGGCGGCCCGACCGGCGGCTTCGTTTGATATTCGTCGATACTTTTCCCTGCTCTGATCCGGTTGGATGGTTCAAAGCGGGGTTGTCGTTTTTTTATCAGTTTCACAGTGAGGTGGACCATGGCGGATGTTACCGAATCAGCGGAATCAAAACAGTTACTTGAGAGCCTCAAGGGCAGAATGCTCGTGCTCAAGGAGCATCTTTGACTTAGACGGCAAAATAGAACAGGTGGAACTGCTGGAACGACAGACCGTCAGTCCCAATTTCTGGGACAACCAGACCGAGGCGAAAAGGGTGCAGCGTCAACTCGGCCAGTTGCAGGACCTGATCGGCGTGTGGCAGAAAAATTTCGGCGATCTGGAAGATGCCGAGATGATGCTCGAGATGGCAAAGGAAGAGAACGACGAGGACTCGTATCAGGAGGTGGTCGCCGGTCTGGATAATCTCCGCGGCCGCATCGACCTGGTGGAACTGGAGTGCATGTTCAGCGGCGAGCATGACGCCAACAACGCCATTCTCACCATCCATGCCGGCGCCGGCGGCACCGAAGCCCAGGACTGGGTGGGCATCCTGTTGCGCATGTACCTGCGTTGGGCTGAAAACAAACGATTCAAAGCAGACATCCTTGATCTCCTTCCCGGCGACGAGGCAGGCACCAAAAGCGTCACCATCATGGTTAAAGGCAAGTACGCCTATGGCTACCTGCGTTCCGAAATCGGCATCCATCGGCTGGTGCGGATCTCGCCCTTTGACGCCAGTGGCCGCCGCCACACCTCGTTTGCCTCGGTGATGGTGCTGCCGGAACTTGACGACGACGTCGCCATCGAAATCAACGACAAGGACATCCGTATCGACACCTATCGGGCCAGCGGTTCGGGCGGCCAGCACGTCAACAAGACCGATTCGGCTATCCGAATCACCCATTTTCCCTCCGGAATCGTGGTTCAGTGTCAGAACGAGCGCTCCCAGCACAGCAATAAGGAGACCGCCATGAAGATGCTGATGGCGCGCCTCTTTGAACGCGACAAGGAGGCCAAGCTCCGCAACCAGGAAAACCTGCAGGGCGACAAGAAGGAAATTGCCTGGGGCAGCCAGATCCGCTCCTATGTGCTCCAGCCCTACCGGCTGATCAAGGACCACCGCACCAACACAGAGGAAGGCAATGTCGATGCCGTGCTCGATGGCCGTCTCGATACCTTTATCAAAGCCTACCTGCTCTGGCAGCCCTGAGGCCAGCTCGGTAATGAGTATGCAGCCAAACATCCGGGAACAACTTGAGGAGCAGGAAAAAAAAACCCTCTCCCCCTTTGCCTGCCTGAGCAGTCAGTCCAGGGGACGTTTCACCCGGGAGCAGGATCAGTGCAACCTGCGCACCGCCTTTCAACGCGACCGGGACCGGATCATCCATTCCAAGACCTTTCGCCGGCTGAAGCACAAGACCCAGGTTTTCCTCGCGCCGGCCGGCGATCATTACCGCACCCGGCTGACCCATGTCCTCGAGGTGTCGCAGATCGCCCGCAGCATGGCGGTCTGCCTGCGGCTCAACGAATATCTGACCGAGGCCATTGCCCTGGGCCACGATCTGGGGCATACACCCTTTGGCCACGCCGGGGAATTCAGCCTCAATCTTCTCCATCCGAAGGGGTTCAAACACTACCGCCAGAGCCTGCGGATCGTTGATTTTCTTGAAAATGACGGCCACGGCCTCAATCTCACCTGGGAAGTGCGTAACGGCATCCTCAAACACTCCAAGGGGTATGGCGAAATCCTGCCCGAGGAGAACATGGAACTCGCCGCCACCCTGGAGGGCCAGTTAGTCCGGGTGGCAGACATCATGGCCTACGTCAACCACGACATGGACGACGCCCTGCGGGCCGAGATGCTCAATCCCCACGACCTGCCGCAACCTCTCCGAGATGTGCTGGGCGACCGGTCCTCGCAACGGATCAACGCCATGGTCGGCGATCTGGTCTACACCACGCTTGCGCGCAATGACGGCCGGCTCCACCTCAGCAGCCGGATGAATGACACCATTACCGAACTGCGGGGTTTTCTTTACGACAATGTCTATCGCAACTGCCGAGTGCATAACGAATTTGAAAAGGCACAGCGGATCATCCGCGACCTCTACGGCTTTTTCCTCGAGCACGAATTTCCGGAAAGCGGTATTGGCTCCTGCTGCCGTCTGCTGCTACCGGTGCAGTCGGTCGACGAGGAGCAAAAGCGCCATCGCCGGGTCTGCGATTTCATCGCCGGCATGACCGACCGGTATGCCCTTGATCTCTATTCACAAATCTTCATGCCCAAACCCTGGAGCGGCCTCTGATTGCCGGACTCTTCGTTCCTCATCCCCGCCGCATCAGGACGGCAGCACCGCACTTACCTATGAAAGAAACCGCACTGATCAGCCCCGAAAAATACGACCTCCCCAAAGGCTATGAGTTCGCCGAGGTGGAACAACGCTGGTATACCCATTGGCTGGCGGCAAATGCCTTTACCGCCGGGATGGAGGAAGGGAAGCCGTCCTTCAGTATCGTCATCCCCCCGCCCAACGTCACCGGGGTTCTCCATATCGGCCATGCCCTCAACAATACCCTCCAGGATCTCCTGATCCGATATCACCGGATGAAAGGCGACAACACCCTGTGGGTGCCGGGGACTGACCATGCGGGCATCGCCACCCAGAATGTGGTCGAGCGCCAGTTGGCCACCGAGAAACTGACCCGCCACGATCTCGGCCGGGAAAAATTTATCGAACGGGTCTGGGCCTGGCGGGAAGAAAAAGGCGGCACCATCATCAACCAATTGAAACGGATGGGCGCCTCCTGCGACTGGGACCGGGAACGGTTCACCATGGACGAGGGCCTGTCCACGGCAGTGCGCGAGGTTTTTGTCCGTCTGTACAAGGAAGGGCTGATCTACAAAGGCGACTATATCGTCAACTGGTGCCCGCGCTGCCATACCGCCCTGGCCGATGACGAGGTCGAGCATGATCCGACCGACGGCAAGCTCTACCATATCCGCTATCCCTATGCCGACGGCGCAGGTTTCGTGGTCGTGGCCACCACCCGGCCGGAGACCATGCTCGGCGACACGGCGGTGGCGGTCCATCCTGAGGATGAACGCTACCAGCATTTGAAAACCGTCGGCATCACCCTGCCGCTCACAGGTCGCACCATCCCGGTGGTCTTTGATCACCATGTGCAGCGGGAATTCGGCACCGGCGCCCTGAAGGTCACCCCGGCCCACGACCGCGACGACTATGAGATCGGCCTGCGCCACAACCTGGAACGGCTCAAGGTAATGGACGACCACGGGGTGATGAACGAGGCCGCCGGTGCGTACGCCGGACTCGATCGCTTCGCCTGCCGCAAACAGATCGTCAAGGACCTGGAAGAACAGGGTTTCCTGGAACGGATCGAACCGTACCAGCATGCGGTGGGCAAGTGCTACCGTTGCGCGACGGTGGTCGAGCCCACCACCTCCAAGCAGTGGTTCGTCTCGGTCCGTCCTCTGGCCGACAAAGCGGTGGCCGCGGTCGAGCAAGGCCGCATCAACATCTATCCCAACACCTGGGACCGGACCTTCTACGCCTGGATGGAGAACATCCGCGACTGGTGCATCTCCCGCCAGATCTGGTGGGGCCATCGTATCCCGGCCTGGACCTGTGCGGCCTGCGGCGAGGTCATCGTCGAGGTTACAGCCCCCGATACCTGCCCCGCCTGCGGCAGCGCCAACCTCTCCCAGGAGACCGATGTCCTCGACACCTGGTTCAGCTCGGCTCTCTGGCCCTTTTCCACCCTGGGCTGGCCGGAGCACACTAAAGAATTGCAGTTTTTCTATCCGACCTCGGTGCTGATCACCAGCTTTGACATCCTCTTTTTCTGGGTGGCGCGGATGATGATGATGGGCCTCCATATCATGGACGAGGTCCCGTTCCATGATGTCTATCTCCATGCCCTGGTGCGCGACAAATTCGGCAAGAAAATGTCCAAGTCCACCGGCAACGTCATCGATCCCCTGGTGATGATCGAACAGTACGGCACCGACGCCTTCCGCTTCACCCTGACCGCCTTTGCCGCCCAGGGCCGTGAAATCCGCCTGGATGAGGAGCGGATCGACGGCTACCGGCGCTTCATCAACAAGCTGTGGAACGCGGCCCGTTTTGCGCAGATGCACCTCAAGGAAACGGATTCTTCCATCACCGCGAGGACCGCGGATCCCAAGGCGCTGGCGCTGGCCCATCGCTGGATTCTCAGCCGCACCAATGCCACCATTCGCGCGGTGCGGGCAGCGCTGGACGGCTACAATTTCAACGAGGTCGCTCAGGCCTCCTATCAGTTCGTCTGGCACGAATTCTGCGACTGGTATCTGGAATGGATCAAGGCCGATCTCTTCAGCCAGGATGTGCAGGCGCAGCAACAGGCCAAGGCGGTGCTGCTCACTGTGCTTGAAAATATTCTCAAGCTGATGCACCCGATCACCCCCTTTGTCACCGAGGAGATCTGGGGCCAGCTGCCCGGAACGCGCAGCTCTATTATGTTGCAACCTTTCCCCGAGCCGATGACCGCCTGGGATGACCCGGAGGCGGAGTCCGTAATGAACCTGTTGATGGACGTCATTTCCGGCCTGCGCACTAT
>Ga0364909_10069_pt1 | contig 43289 bp, 36 predicted proteins | sample SorcelJu500001C3_3_FD_206966 | JGI IMG/M metagenome (GOLD analysis project Ga0364909, IMG submission 206966) | Enriched cells from Trout Bog Lake Hypolimnion, Wisconsin, USA - BchlTB.June25.5000.01.C3 | ecosystem: Environmental > Aquatic > Freshwater > Lake > Hypolimnion/Profundal zone | place... | reverse complement strand
GACAGGCCAATGATCAACAATACAGTTTTGAAGCCAGTGCGACCAACCGTTTGTTGAAGTCATTCAAAAATACTTGTTCAAAAATAGGTTCCTCACACAAACCTGTGAATAAGAGCTGTTTCCGATAGGTTTTGCCGTCAACAGAATGTAGGAGTTGCCCTCGACGAACTGCAGCTTAATGTTGAATACTGAGCCAGGGTTTAAAATCTCTTTGACTGTGATAGCACAAAACGCTATCATTTATTTAAATCACGGCACAAAAAAACTCTTCAAGCCATTTTTCGCCAGCCCACATCAGGAACTATCACGTTCGCTGATATTGAGGCACTGATAATCTCTTTGGGTGGTGAAGTACTGGAGCGTGAAGGCTCGCGTGTAAAGATTACGCTCAATGGCGCTGTCATCGACCGCATACGGGAAAAGAGGCAAAAAAGTACCTGGTCGAGGAAGTGCGGGAATTACTAGAACGTGTGGAGGTCAAATCGTGAACACCATGAATCACAAGGGGTATACGGCCCGAATTGAATTTGATGAACGCGATAATATTTTTGTGGGAAGGGTGCTTGGTGTGCGAACTATTATCAGTTTCCACGGCGAAACAGTAGCCGAACTTCGAGGCGAGTTTGAAACTGCTATTGATGATTATCTTCTCGATTGCACCGAGCAAGGGATTGTGCCAGAAAAACCGGCATCTGGCAAAATCATGTTACGGGTGCCGCCAGAGATTCATGGTGCGGCGCTCGTTGCTGCCAAAGCGTCCGGCAAAAGTCTTAACCAATGGGCCGCAGAAGCACTGAAAAAGGCGGCGCATAGTCATTGAACCAAAATAGAGAGAGGGTCGCCAGCAGGTTGAAACGAGGGAAATTATGAAAAGCGTGCATATAGGCAATGCGCCCATGAGTATCGTGTTGGTAGTCGTCGTTTTCAACAAGGCGTGCATCGTCAAGGTTGGTAAGCAGAAATAAGTTACCTGTTATTCAGCCGCCGGTTTGCTACCCCTTAAAAAGGATAGGTAGGTTTTCAGGTCCAGAGAGAAATAGCCATCATCACCCTGTAAAACATTTCCCCTGGTTAGCTTCGGCTGATCGGGGTTTTTTATTGATTTTTCAAATTTTCGGGCCGGGCAGGCGGCAGTTATCTACTCAACAGTTCCTGAGGGGACCTGCGAATTACGCATGTTCTTTGGTGCCGGCTATCGGGTATTTTTTCGGGGAAGACGCGGATAACATCGTTGTCTTGCTCTGCGGCGGCGACAAGGGAAGCCAGAAGAAAGACATCAAACAGGCAAAAGCTTATTGGCTGGGGTATTTAGCCCATGAAGAACTATCGACCATTGCCGACGTTAAAGAATATTCTTTTTCGGGCAATTTTCCGTGTTGCAAGTACTAAGGTATTGATTTTTATTTTTATCAGTGTTCGAAGTACGGTAGCGCTATCATAAAGGTAGGGTCACGATGGGCTGCATTCTTTTCCAGGTGGCACTGTGGTGGCTGCGAATCGACGATCAGCAACTTTTGATGAGGTAACACATGGATAAAAATATAGAAAAAAAGCAGAAAGATCATCTGTTCCAGCCTGGGCAATCAGGGAACCCGGCAGGCAAAAAACCCGGTACCCGCAATAAAAATTCGATTTTTGTGCAAGCACTGTTTGAGGGGGAAGCGGAAGAGTTGGTACGAAAGATCATAGAGTTGGCCAAGGGTGGAGATCTGCAAGCGTTGAAAATATGTATTGATCGTCTTTACCCTCCACTGAAAGCGCAATCTGCCCCGGTTCAGCTACAACTCCCGGCAACGGAAAGTCTTACTGATCTAGCCCATGTCTTTCTCAAAGCGGCGGCTGAGGGGCAATTATCACCTGATGTGGCTGTGCAGTTGGTCACTGCGGTTGGCACTCTGGCTCGGGTAGTGGAAATAGATCAATTAAAGGAACGATTAGCAGGACTCGAATTGGCCCTGAGCTATAAAAAATAGGAGTAATTCATGGATATTTCAAAGAAATGTTACCAGAAGATTACGCCAAAACAGCGAGCGATAGCAGCCTATCATGCTCTCAACCGGGAGGACGGCGCCGAGATTGACAGATTGATCAAAAACGCCCCCAAAGAAGGTAACCAGGGGCAGGCTATTCTGGCGATAGGTCAAGCCAAGAACGTCTACAATCTAATTCTGGCAAAGCAAACGAAAGATTTTCTCATAGCGTATGGTGAATATAGGGAAGCTGTGTCATTTTGTGACGGATGGATTGCCGCTGGCGGGGCTTCAGACAACAAGGCATACCATGAGAAACAAGCCATCTCTGAAAGCCTGAAACCTACTATTGAGCAGCTTGCAAGCGAGATCACCGCAGTCCATCAGGCGACGCGGGAATGGTGTCAGAAAAGCGAAATCCCTGTCGAGACGTTTTCAGGGCTCAGTTGCTTTGTCCCCTTACGCCCCGCAGATATGGACCCGGTTGATAGTGAGATGCTCAACATAATGAGGGATTTGTACGACGGAATCACGTTGGCCTGGTGAAATCTCGGCGCTTCTGAGGGGGCCGGTGCCCTTGCCTTGGCGGTGATCCACTGCCCTCGGTTACAAAATCCACCTTGAAGCCTCCGTTCATGATGAAAATCAAGAGGCAGCGCCGTTAAGCCCTGCCTCTTTATCCCGATATTCCGGAATGAAATTAACTTCTCTTTCTCCGGGCAACCCCAGCTAAACCGATTTTACGCCTGTTCCCAAAAGGAGCATGGTGGCTGGTTGTGGGACCGGGATTGCGCTTTTCACACTATCAAAATTTACTTGATAGTAACCAGCTGTAGGAATATAGCAGGACACGAATTGGCCCTGATCTGTAAAAATAGGAGGAATTTATGGATATTTCAGAGAAATGTTACCAGGAGATTACGCCAAGACAACGAGCGATAGCAGTCTATAATGCTCTCAAGCGGAAGGACCGCACCGAGATCGACAGATTGATCAAAAACGCCCCCAAAGACGGTAACCATAGGCAGGCAATTCTGGCGATAGTTCAAGCCAAGAAGGTCTACGATCAATTTATGACAAAGGTGATAAATGATTTTCTCGTAGTGTATGGTGAATTAATGGAAGCCTTGTCATTTTGTGTCGGATGGGATACCGCTGACGGGGCTATAGACAACAAGGAATACAAGGAGAAATGCGCCATCTCTGAAAATCTTAAACCTGTTGTTGCGCAGATTGAAAGCCAGCTCGCCGCAGTCCATCAGGCGATGCGGGAATGGTGTCAGAAAAACGAAATCCCTGTCGAGATGTTTTCAGAGCCCGGGCTCAGTTGCTTTCTCTCCTTACGCTCCGCAGATAAGGACTCGGCAGTTGACAGTCAGATGCTCAACATAGCGAGGGATTTGTACGACGGAATCACGTTGTCCTGGTGAAATCTCGGCGCCTCTGAGGGGTTCATTTCACGGCCTTTATCTTAGCGGTGTGCACTACTTTCAGTTATTCATGGTGGTGGCTCTATTTCTCGGGGATACCCGCTGAGATTTTTTTTCGTAGGTTTAGGCCAGCGGGCATCGAAATAGGCCCGCTCCTGCAAACCCTTTTTCTCGGCGAGAATGGCGTCATCAACGAGCCGTCTCACGGTTGCCGGATTCGGACCGTCCAGATGGCCGACCATCAGCACCGTATCTCGCTTGAGCAGCGTCTCCTGCTGGTGAAACACCAGAAAATAGGGGTTGGGTAGCCAACCTTCCAGGGGAAAGTCACCGGCCAGAACCAAGGCCAGCTCGGAATTCACAGCTGCACGAGTGTCCATTTTTTCAGATGGGCCCACACTCGGACCAAGCGGATTAATCGCCAGTGGCACCCCGTACATGACCGCAAGGCATCGAATCCGGCTGTTTTTACCGAATTTGGCCAGTGCCGTACTGAGCTGATTTTCAAGATTCCCATCATTCACAACTGACCAATTCTGGTGTAGTTATTACTGACGTTTACATTTTCGGCATTTGTTTTATATCAACAAATGTACCAACAAATGTTTTTCAAGAAGTTGTTTTAAGTACGTAGATACAAAAAAAGGCGAAACCGTTGTCGGCTCCGCCTCTATTTTTTTAGGTAATGCGCCAATATTTATGCTTGAGCTTTTCTCCTGCCAAATCCTAAAAGACCCATTACGCCGGAACCGAGGAGTAAAGCTGAACCAGGGATGGGAACTGCCGAAGCTTGTCCTGCAGTAGTATTAAAAGCATAGGTGGTGCCACCAGCATCGTGAATATTTCCTATCAACTGTCCAGTGGAATTAATGGAGCCATCCCAATTCCATTGATATCCTGCCCACCCTGGGACATTTGTTGTTGTGCCGTAACTTATTATTGATGCAAATTGTGAACCTGTAACCGTTCCAGTAATTTTCCAGTCAACATAATTGGTCCCATCACTATAGGAACCCGTACCTATAAATCCACCAGTTGCTAAATTCATGGAACTTATCGTCATTGAATGGATATACGAAGGACTTGGAATTGCAACTGTGTATGTACCCGTAAGATCCCAGGAAGGAGGAGAAGATGTCGAGGCTTTTACGGTTCCGGCAACAAAAAACATCAAAAACAGTATGGCTATCATGGTCAAGGGTATTTTCTTCACTTGTTTAATACTCCTAGTTAAGTTGAACCAGTACACCTCTGGAAATCCTTTTTAAGATTGAGTTTGTTTTAATACCATATCCAACTCAATATTCAATAAAATTAAACTAGTCCATTTGATGTGATTTTTCGGGGTTTTTGTTAGATTTAGTACTAGATGATCTGGTGCCTTGCCTTGTTATTTGCCATCGTTCAGGCCAAATTAGAACAAAACACGACAGAGAGGGTGCAGGTTTCATTAAAAACACAACCACGGGGCATTTGGAAGGCTCGCCGCTAAACCTCATCGTTTATGACAAAAGCCGCGATTTGATTTATTGCTGCACCAGCAGCAAGCGCTTTGCCGCTGCCCAGGCCAGTGTTTGTTTGGCCTGCATCTATAAAAAGTCACAGGAAAAGGCATTTGTTTGGAGCAAAACCTGTTGCTATTAATAGACATCATGTTATATAGAATACTAAAAGTTACTCATACTACAAACCAGACAAAGACATGTTTTTTGCAATAAAAACAGGGAGATTCTTAATGAAAAAGTCTCTGCTTGAAGCAAAAAATATTTCCCCAAAAAAGGAAAGCAAGAGAATGAAAGAGAATTGTTTGGCTACAGTAGCTTTGAGTGTGATGTTAGTTGTAAGCAATATTAACTATGCTCTTGCCGCCGAGAGTCAATCGATAAACACTGCCACTAACACGTTCAGCACTACCTATGATTGGAATAGCACTCAAGGAACCCCAGGGACGGGTAACCGTACTTACGATTCGATAACACTTGATGGTAACCCTTCTACATACCCATGGACCCAAACAGTCGAATTTGGTTCAACAAAGGTAAATGCAGTTAATTCACTCACTGTTACCTTGGATTATTGACAAAATCAGGACACAAAAGCAACCAAGAAGAATTCAGCAACTACAGAATTCTATATTTTAACAGGTAATAATATTTTATTTAAAGGTTCAACAGTACTGAGTCAAAATAATGGTAATAGCTGGAATAGTCAAATTTTCGATTTTTCTAATTTTTTAATTCCTATCCCTGTGACCTCCTTGACTTTCGCTTTGAAGTTGACAGAGACAACTGACGGGCCAGACATAATATATCTGGACAGAAGCGTCATTACAGGAAAGTACACAACAGTTCCCGTTCCCGTACCCTCGACCATGTTGCTCTTAGGCTCCGGACTAATCGGGTTGTTCTTTGCGGGACGCCGCAAGATGAAATGATCTTGTCGCGGAGGCCGTACCCTGAGTCCTGCCCCCAACATCTAAACGCATCCAATCTATTTATTTTTTCAAAATTACAAAAAGCCTCCCTGTCTACTCATGACAACAGGTCGGAAATCGCGACTTGCTCCTTTTCCGTAACAATTGCCTGTTCTCAGGCTTGCTTAAAGTGTCAAAACCAGCCTTTCTAGAGTTGTACATACTAATCCGAGACTGCTAAAATAACGGCAAGTCTTACTGTCCCAGCCATCTCTTCAACACCAGGCTTAGTTCGAGTCGCTGTTCGGGTACGAGGATCTGCTCCCCGGAGCCTCAACAAAATGGACTTTATGCAGGCTTAGAAACGTTGTTAAACGCTGGTATTGAAATAGCCTTAGAAGGAAAGACCGGAAATGATTTTTGCAGGTGTGCTGAATACCATTCGCTGCGCCGCTTCCGAGCCGACTATCTCGGCAGCTGCTTTCACCCCCAAAGAAAGCAAAGGTTTGCGATGCATTGTGGAATGAGCATCCGTGGCGATTACATCAACCACCCCGGCACGTAGGAGATGTTGAGCGCATTGCTGAGCCTCGATGCCAAAATCACCAGTGAGGCTACCGGCAGTCACTTGCACATGGATGTTTTTATCGAGCAGATCCAGCAATAATTGGGGACTTGCGATAATTGAAGGGTTGCGTTCCGGGTGGGTGATGATGGGTCTGTAGCCGCTGATGACAAATTGATCCAGGATCTCATCTGCATTTTTAGGCAGGTGGGTGTGGTCAAATTCGACCAGGATATATTCGGAATCATTGATGGTGAAACCCTGCACCTGGTCGGGCCTGAAACGTACCGATACATCAGCCCCGTGCATGGTGGTGACTGGGATTTTATCTTTGCGCAGTAGGTGATTCAACCAGGAAACCCGTCGGCTGATCTCGCTGGGAGAGTAGAGTTTCTCGTTTAGGTGCGGCGTTGCCACAATCACGTAAATACCGTCGGCAGCTGCCAATCTAGCCATCGCCACCGAATCATCAAAGGTATTCGGACCATCGTCGATTTCCGGAAGAATATGGCAATGGATATCTATCATGGATATTTCAGGACTCGATATACGATGGAACAAGCCATTCGTATTTTCTCCTGTGTCCTTATGTTGCCTTACGTCTTCACCGCCTCCTAGTGTCTGGGGGGATCCTGGGGCAGGGGAGTGCATTTCCGCCAAGCCCCTGGCTATGGATGTAACCCGATCAACCCTGTTCTCCTTGTCCGCATTCACTTCCACCCCTGCTTTAAGCAGGCAATACTCCAAAAGTAGTCTGTCGGTTTTCTCCCGTTCGTTCCGCAACATTGCTGTTAATTCAGCAACCAGTCTATCATTGGTTTCAGAAGCGTAACGACCATCCTCAGCCAATTGCGAATCAATCTGTTGCTGCAGGCTTGCTACCTTTTCTTCCAATATCAGGAGTCTTGGAGTGAGTGTGTCGTCGCCCGTCCTTTGTCCGGTAATGGATTGCTCATCTGCAATCTGCTCATTGGGCATAAGGCCTAGCCCTTCCTTGTCGCAGATGACTTGGGTAATGACTTCCATGTTGATGTGTGGAAGCGATTCCGCGTACCCATACACCAGAGCGGTGTCACATATTGAATTGATAATTCGAGGAATCCCGCCGGACCCCTGATAAATCAACTCAAAGGTATTGTCCTCAAAAACCTCCAGTGACCCACCCGCTTTTTCAAGACGAAAAGCGATATACGCACGAATTTCATCATACTCTAACGGTCCCAAGTGATAATTGACGGCAATACGCTGGGAGAGTTGGGTGAGTGATTTGGATTGCAACCGCTTTTTCAGTTCCGGCTGCCCCACCAAAATAATTTGCAACAACATCTGGTCGTCGGTTTGCAAATTCGACAACATCCTGACCTCTTCCAGGGCCTGATCAGAAAGATTTTGCGCTTCATCAATAACAAGCAGCACCCTCTTACCCTGGGAGAATTTCTTGATCAGGTAATGGAAAACAGCATCAAGTGACTTGGCTTTATTGTCGTAGGCAGATTCAACACCAAATTCATGCAAGACCAGTTCGATCAATTCACCGGAATTGACATTGGTGTTGGAGATGACGGCGACCTCGATGTTGTTTTCGATCCGGTTGAGAATATGCCGAATAATGGTGGTCTTCCCGGCGCCGATATCACCGGTGAGCAGGATAAATCCCGACCCTTCGGAAAGCCCGTACTCAAGGTAGGTCAGGGCATTCTGGTGTTTCTTGCTGAGATATAAAAATTTGGGGTTGGCAATCAAATGAAAGGGTTTTTCATTGAACCCGTAAAATTTCTTATACATTGCCGGTAAACCTGACTACGCAAAGGTACATCTCGCAAACATCCTCTAAACTCAAACCCACAATTTCTCCTCAGGTCTCTCGATTCAAAACAAATCCCAGAAGTTTCTCCTGTGGGATCAATTCCATGGTCTTGTTGATCTCCTTAATGGAGTTGCGTCCGGCCTGGGTTACGATCAAGATGCCGTCAACGAGCGGGGCAAAGGTAATGGCATCCGCCCCTTCCAACAAACTGGGTAGATCGAAGATGATATACCTGTCCGGGTAGCGCTCCTTCATCTCTGTGACCACGGCCTTCATCTGCGGCGAGCCCAACAATTCGGTGGCATTTTCAATGGTCTGGCCTCCCGAGATAACCGTCAGCTTTTCAACCCCCGGCCAATTGATGATTTCATTCAAAGAGCATTCATCCAACAGAAAATCAGCCAGGCCCTGATCCGATTTGTACCCGAACCGCTTATGGATATCCTGTTTTCCCAAATCGCAATCCACTAGCAAAACAGTCTGATGAAATTCCTTGGCCAACGTGATAGCCAAGTTGATGGAGGTGAGCGTTTTTCCCTCACCCGGCTTTGCGCTGGTAACCATCAGGGTATTCCACCCCTTTTCTTTGGTTTTCTGCATGATCTGGGCGCGGAGTACTTTGTATTTTCCAAATTCAGCGGCGTCGGGGGAAATGCACACGCATTTGTTTTCAATTAGCGCACCCTGATCGAAGAGCACCTGGGTCGAGTTGGTATAAACCGGTGGTTGCCATTCACTTTCACTCTTTTTATGCTTTAACAAAGACGCGCCATTAGGGTGGACTGAGCCCACCATCAAGTTGTCTTCTTGGCGCTCTTGTTGGGCCTTATCTAGTGCTTTCCGTAAATTCACAGCAACCGCTCCTTCCTAAGTAAAAATCCTTCAAAAATGAAGCCACGCTCTCTGAAACTTTCGATGGTAACCGAGTCAACCGACATATCGCAACGCCAATAGCGCCATAACCGCCAACCCCAAGTTCACCACTAAGGCACTAACTTCCAATATATTGATTTTCTTAGCTCGACGTTTTTCCTGCTCATGAAGGATTTCAGGGATCACACCTAAAACTGGGAAGGAGGTCGCCCGAGCCAAACCCTCGGCATTACGGATGGATTGGTCGTTGAACTCCTGCAGTGCCACACTGCCGACGCCGGCGCCGATGCCTAATACGATCCCAATAAAGATGATGGCTAACCGATTGGGCTTGATCGGCTTCTCCGGCAATAGCGCTGGCTCGACTACAGTAAAACGCTCACCCTGCTGGCCTTTTTCCAGGCCCTGCGACACCTGAGCCTCCATGTGCTTCTGCATCAGTTCGTTGTATTTATGCAGCTGATTTTCCCGTTCATTAAGCATCGCCTTATAGGTCTCTTCTACCCGTGGCGTTGCTTCAATCAACTTGCGATACTTTTCGGACTGCTGCTCGTTGACAGCGATTTGCCGGCCGACAGAAGCTATTTCAGACTTGGTACTGGCCATTTGCGTTGCCAGGGCTGTCTGGGCTGGGTTATCGTTGAGTTCGTCATGGCTGCTTCCTTTCTCTGCAGAGATCTTTTCAATCTCAGCCTTCACCGCAATCACATCGGGATATTTATCGGAATAACGCGATTTCAAGTTGGCCAACTGAATGCGCAACTCCTCCAGTCGATTTTTGGAGCCCTGCCGCGGAATGCTGGCCAATTGCGACTGTAAAAACCCCTCTCTCTCGCGCAAGGTCCTTAATTGTTCTGCATACCTGACGTTATTTATTTCGATACCTTGCAAGCTCTGCATATTGATTGGCAAAAACTCAGGCAACTCACCAGGATGTTTTTCTTTAAAATCAGCTATATTTTTATCCGATTCAGCCAACGCATCTTTTACCCGGTTGGCCTCATCCTGAAGAAAGCTTGAGGCAGAGGTTGCTTTGCTAGCACGTTCTTTCAAGTTTTCTTCAAGGAATAATGAAGTAAGCACCGAGGCAACCTTTTGAGTCAGCTCAGGATTTTTACCTTGGTAATCAATCGTGAAGGCAATATTTGCCGAAGCGGGCCGGCCGGATTTAGGATCGATGATATCCGCTTTCACGAAATCAAGTTTAATATCCTTCCGCATCTTGGCGGCTATTTCGTCGGGAACAACCGTCTTCTGAAGTTGGGGATAGAGATGGAGTTCCTTAATGATTTCTAGAAGGCGTGAAGTGCTGATGATGCGTTGATAAATAGTCTGCAGGCGTTGCTCGGCAAAGCCGGTCACTGTGGTCTGCACAAAATTGACCGGCATTTCCTGCTCTTCGATTAGGATCGTGGCCATAGAGCGATAAATAGAGGGCAACAAAAAGGCTAAGGCTACTGCCAACCAGAAAATGGCACACATTGGGAGCATTAACCCCCATCTTCTTCGTAACAGTATGGCTTTCAAGTCTTGCAAACTTATCGTAAAATCGTCCATATCCTCAATTCATCCCATCCAAATTCATAAAAATATCCTCAGCCTTCCGACCGTACGGAGCGAACATCGACCGCTATTCAAACATCTTGTACTGATACACCAGCCGCAACATAACCAGGTTCCGATACGAATCAGTATCCACTTCCTTATCATGCACCAGGGCATAACTGTATGAAGTTTCCACCGCCCATTGCTGGGTTAAATCGTAGACCAGTTTCGGTTGCAGCCAATAGGATTGCTGGTCAATAGTATTTGTTGTCGATCCATCCTGAGTTGATTTGTTCATGGCATAGCCGGCAGACAAGGCTATCTGCGAGGTTTCATTCAATTTCCGCCCTGCACTGCACTGCAGCGTGGTTCGCTCCACAGTGCCGTTGCTGCCACTCGCCGGTGCCACTTCGTGAGCAAGTGACAATTGAGCGGAATTAAGTTCTCCCTGATAAGTTACTCCAGTCTGTCCAGTTATGCCCGTGCCGTTGGACTGAGCTTCGTAGGGAACTACAAGATAGGACGAAGGAATCCCACTGGGAACCAAACGATAGGTATCAAGGGTAGACTCAGTATAACGGAGCCCGATATCGGCAAAGTAGCTGAACCGTTCATCCAACCGCCGCTCTGCTCCAACAGTGCCGGTATAATTTTTGGTCTGTGAGCCATTTTTTAGGCCATAGGTGCCGTCGTTGTTATAATCCATCGCGCCCAACCGTATCCGGCCAACGGTGCTGGAAAGCAACTCGGAGAGATCCCGGTTGAGTTCCATGGAAATCGCATTGGATTGATAGGCGGCATATTGCGAGCTGTCATAATATTCGCTGTTATACGTATAGGCCAACTTCACGCCCATGACTTCGGACAGGGCATAATCGCCCCCCAATTGATAATTATACAGCTCACGGGGCACATCGCTTAGCACCAACCCGGTTTGAGTAAACTGGCTGTCCACACGTGAATCACGGCGATACCCTCCAGAGGTAAATACATTCGCCCGCGATGAAACCGCATATCCTAGGTTTCCTGAGATATCCTGGTCGACGCTATCCAGATTCTGGTGATCTTGATAATAGGAGCTATCCAAATGCATTTTCATCCCTGCTGTCAGCCGATCGGTATTGTTCATCAATTCCAAACCCGGCGAGATCGTGGAAATAAAGTCGCTTTGTCGCGACTGGGCAGAAAAAAACAAATTATCGCTGTATTCCTGCTTGAACGCTATGGAGGGAATCACTTTACGCTCGTCTGCAACCGCTGAAGTGGTCCACAAGGAAGTTAGTAGCAGCAGCAAGTATAAAAGAAAACTCGTCGATTTCATTACATATCCGGAAGTTGAACGGCTATGGCCTTTCACGGCACCACAATGGTGTCGCCGCGCTTCAATTGAATGTTTTGGGCCAGTGCGTTGTCTTCAGTGACGGCATCATAGTTGAACTTAAAGATCTTGGTTCCTTCCTTTTCGTTTCTGAAGATCTTTATCTCAGAACGCTTGGCAAAAGGGGTGAGGCCTCCAGCCATGGCAATCGCCTGTAGCACATCGAGATTACCAGTAATTACAAACTGACCGGCATGATTGACCCGTCCGTTCACATACACCACCATGCTGTGGACTTGTTGTACCTCAACCGAGAGTTGCGGATCCGGCGAAAACGGCGCCAGTTTCTCCTGCATGGTTTTGATGAGCTGCGCCACGGTCATTTCACTTACCTGGATCTGGCCGATCAGAGGAAACGAAATTTGACCATCCGGCAAGACCTGCACCACTCGGGTCAGATCGGGATTTTTCCACACCGAAATGGAGAGTATATCCCCCGCACCAATGCGGTACTCTGTTGAGCTCTCAGGGGCAACAACCTCAGACTTCGGACTAGTTCCTTTAGGATCAGCAGCGACTGCCACTTGACCCCAGACCAACACCGCCATGACTGCTAGCATCCATGCCCCTGCTATCAGATTCGATCTTTTTCCAAGCATTTCGTGCTCCCTGTTGCGTATCCTTTTCTTATGAACTGAGTCCTTTAAGCATTTTCTCAGCCTCATCACGTTCGCCAAAATTTCCGGGACTGCGCACTACCTTTTCAAAGAGACTCTTTGCTTCCTCTTTTTTGCCATCCTTTAACAATATCATGCCCATGTGGTAGCTGAATACCGGATTGTTCGGATTGCTGGTCAAGGCCATGGTCAACACAGCCCGTGCCTGATCCATTTTTCCCATCTTATAGGAAAGCCAGCCCAAAGTATCCAGGACTGCCATATTCCCCGGAGCAAGCAACTGCGCTTTTTTGGCTCGATTCTCAGCTTTGGTCAAATCCTGGTCGGTGGGATTGGGCCCTTCTGAAACATAATAGGCCAGGTTATTCAGGATAAACCAGTTCTCAGGATACTTTTCCAGTGCCCGGTTATACACAGCAAGAGACTGGTCATTTCTTTTCGTCTGCTTATACAACTCAGCCAACAAAATAAACTGGGAAGAGGTCGCGGTGGAGGAGTTGACGAGCATCTCTGTTTCGCCAATCGCCTTTTCTGCTTTGTCCTCAAGAACAAGGATTCGGGCAAGACGGACCGCTGTTTCCGGCACCTCAGCATTCAGTTCCATGGCCTTGCGAAAGTCCTGTTCCGCAGCGGCAAAGTCTTTACCCGTTGCATGAACATCACCCTGCAGATTATAGGCCACGACATCGTCAGGATGGCGGCGGAGGCGCTGTTCTGTCAGGGCAAGGGCCTCTCCATTACGCCCCATTTGGAGAGACAGTTGAACACCGTGCTCCAGTAATGCATTATTATTGGGTTGTGCGACCAGGCTCGCCGTTATGGTTGCGACGGCTTCGTTCCCCTGTTTTTCCATGGCATAGAGATTACTAAGGCGCAGATAACCAAGCTGATTATCGGGTGCTCTAGCGATGACTGTCTTATATATCTGCATCGCTTTAGCCTGACCGTCATTGGCCACATAAAAATCCGCAAGATCAACCTTAGCCGCAAGATCTTCAGGCTTCAGATCAACCATCTTTTGTAATTGGGCCTCGGCATCTTTTGGTCTGCTTTCGAGAACATACAGTCGGGCCATGGCGCGATGCAATTCTGCTGAATCCGGGGCAACCTGCAAGCCCTGCTTGAGCGTATCAATGGCCAAGTTGTTTTGTCGATTGAGAACCAGAGCCTCGGCCATCCTCGGATAAAGGGTAATCTCCTTTGGCCGGGCCTGCAGGCCGATACGATATTCAGCTATAGCCTGGTTGAAATCCCTCTTGATCATCAAAATCGATGCCTTCAACAGATGCGCATCGACATCGTTGGGACTCTTCTTTAGGATATCGGCAACGTAACGTTCCGCCTCGTCAATACTACCTATCCGCAAATACAGTTCGGCCAGTCCGCGCTGCGCGACTACAAAATCAGGCTTTTTCTGGTCAAGGGTCAGGCATTCCTGCAGGGTGGCGATGGCCTTTCCCACCTCGCCCTTGGCCAGATAGACGTCCTTCAATAAAAACCGGAGGCGAAAGCTGTTTTTGTGTTGCTGCAACCCGTCAAGCAACAACTGTTTGCCTTTGTCCAGTTCCTGCCGGGACAAATAAAATCCAGCCACCGCAGCCCATCGCTCTTCATTGGCCTGCTTTTTTTCCAAGAGCCCCTGCACCAGCGCCTCGGCTTCGGCCTTGCGCCCTTCGTGCCAATAGTACGCAGCCAAGCGTTCAGTATGTTCAGCCTTGCCTGGTTCAAGCGTAATGATGTTCTTGAGCACCGCTTCTACTTTCTTTGCTTGATTCTGCTCCAGGTACAAGTTGGCCAGCGCTATCTGCAGCCCAATAGAATTTGGATTGTTTGCCACCCCTTTTTGCAAAACTTTCTCAGTTGCAGCAGGATCACCCAGTTGCCGATATGCCGTTGCCAATAGCAAATAGACATCAGCTTCTTTTTCATTGCGCGGCACCAACTTTTCCAGAACCTCTTTGGCCTGTGCGGCTTTGCGCTCCCCGAGCAGGATGGCTCCTTGCAGCAGAAGCGCCTGTTGGTTATCAGGCTCCTTGCGCAATGCCAAGTCTACCCTTTCCTGGGCTTTAACAAATTCTCTGGAGCCCAGGAGCAGTTTGCCTATCTGAATGTTGGCATCGACGTGGTCTGCTTGTTTTTCCACGGTCTTCATGAAATAGGCGTACGCTTCTTGCAGTTTGCCCTGATTGAGTTCGGCCATTCCTGCAAGATAATAGGCTTCAATATTAGCAGGATCAATAGCGAGAGCATTGCGATATTCAAGCAACGCCTTGACATGATTTCCTTGTTCAGAATGCGCTTTCCCTTTGGCCATGAACTTCTCCATTTTTTCTGCCGGGGTACTGCACGCGCAAAAAGAGAAAACCATCATCAGCAACAACAGGCACGTGCCTTTCTTGCGTATCTTCATATCAAATCCCACTGAATTAGAGTCTGTAAATTAATGAGTCGGCAAATCTGAAAGTTTAATAACCTGAATGTCTTAATCTACAAAATAGATTTCAGAGCAAAAACAAATAGCGACAGTGCTATAGTCAATGACACTCCCTTAAAGTTACCCCGCGTTTCTGCCGTCAAAACCTCAAGGCTGCTTACAAGAATAAGACATTTCAATCCCACCATCCCTAAGCGCTGCCCCTGGATACTCATACCAGCCAAATTAGGTACAATGAGCATCAGTAACAGAATTAAGAAATCAAGCGGCGTACTCCATATCCCCTTTCGACGCGTGGAAAATATCGAAATAACGGTACTTATTATCAACAGCAGAATAAAGGCGATGTTTACAACCCGATCGCCTGCTGAGCCAAACCAAGGAAGTAGATTACGATCGCCCCAGTAAACAGCAAAAGGAACAACCAGGTAAAAAAGTAATCGGACCGATATCACCAGTGCTTCTGGGCGGAAATACCGGATCAGCAAAACCGAAAAACCCGCTGTTATGCACACAAACGTCAAAATAAGGTCCAATTTCACAGGCAGCAGACTGCTTAGAAATATCAAACTGTAGAAAAGATATTTGAAGCAGGGAAATGAAATTGCCTGAACCCGTCTTTTCGCCTGGACGGTTTTAAACCAGGTCTTGACTTGGACAATAACAGGCAAACGTTTTTGTTTCCAATCGCTCCTTCTGGCGTAATGAAAAAAAATTAAGAGCACCAGGGAAAAGAGGAGGTAAACGGAAAGAAGCAGCCAGCTAGAATAAAAACGCAGCAAAAAAGTCAGGAACACTAGGATGGCCTGCAGCAGATAGATGGTTAACACTGCCTCCGTATGGGACAGCCCTATCTCTAGCAATCTATGGTGAAAATGGCGTTTATCGGGTGAAAAAGGTGATAGCCCGCGCCTGATTCTGGTCACCATTACGGTGAGGGTATCAAGAACTGGAATACCAAAAAGCAAGAGGGGGACCAGGGGGCTGAACGCCGTTACTCGCTGGGTCAGAAGTATCGAAAGGGTCACTGCGGAAAAACCAAGCAACTGGCTGCCCGAATCCCCCATAAAAATAGACGCAGGATGGGTATTGAAGCGGAGAAAACCAAAGATGGCTCCAACCAGCGCCAGAGAAACCAGAGCAATTTGGGCTTCACCGGTGACAAAAGCCAGATAGCCGATGAAACAGAGATTCATCAGACTGACCCCTCCCGCCAGGCCGTCGAGTCCATCGGACATGTTGACCGCATTGGTCACTCCGACAAGAACCAATATCGTCAACAGTACAGCAACACCAACGGGCAGCAGAATCCCTTCGGGTAACAAGGCCCCAAGAAAAACGATCTTCACCCCGCCCCAATAGATGACGATCAAAGCCGCCACGATCTGGCCAATAAATTTCCAGCGAGGCCTTAATCCTAGGAAGTCATCCGCTAGCCCAAAAAAAACGATGATACTTGCCGCCGTCAGGAATGCAGCAATAAAGGGGTCGCTGATTGCATACCAATACGCAATTGGAGTCAAAGCCCCAAACGCTATGGAAATTCCTCCGCAACGTGGAACCGGCACTGTATGCATCTTGCGTTCGTCCGGCACGTCCAGCACCTGCAGGCGCAAGGCCAGCATAGTCAACGCTGGAATCGTGACAACGGTCAACAAAACCGAGATAAGGAGGGTTGAAAAAAAGGTCATATCAACCGCCGGGCAGAAACGTCTGCAGTTTCGGTGTCATCTGCCGCGCAAAGTCTTGCAGTCGTGCTTCGGCTGCCGAAGGTTGCTCGCCTGCATTTACCGTCGTCAGTAAACGCACCAATGCGCCGTCGGTGCGTTGCTTGGTGAGCGCATCCCAAAAAGTGTACAACTTAAGCTGGAAGATATTGGTTAACACTCTACCCCGTTGAGGAAACCAGTAGTAAACTAACATCTTCACCCCGGTTTTCTCCATGAATGCCCGCCTTACCTCCACCAGCGTACTCCCTGTTCCCATAGGGAGTCTTGCCATTCCAGATTCCATGAAAACCCAGCCGCTTCCAGGAAGACAGGCTGCCGGAGAGTGGGAGGACTCCCCTTTGCGTTGGCTCTCGTTATAGGCAACATAGAGGCTGACCGTTTGCCCTTGAGCATTGACATAGTCCGCCAGCAGATAGTCGCTGAGATTGAGAGTGTCCAAATAGATTTGCTCCAGACTCGATCGATTGCCCTGCCATTGCCCAAGCGTCATAGGAAAATCCACCATTGGCTTGGCCAGTGGCACCTGTTCACGAAAATTGATGCCTCGGGTGGCGGTCACTGTGCCAGCAAGCATCAGCAGGGCCACCATCGCCATTGGCCATATTATTCGTGGCCGTCGCAGTGGTTGCTGGCCATAGGCAGTATAACGCGTCGGCAGAGAAGCCATCACAGGTGCCAATTTCAGGAGAACCCACCGCTCGCCCAGCAAAAAGGCAACGCTGAGCATGAAGATCAGCCACCCGATAAAATCATGCCAAGGACCATCAATGACACTGGCGCCCAATAGAGGATACAGCCACACAATGCTGACAATCCGCAGACTGTTGATCAGGATGCTGAGCGGTATTGCCGAAAGCACCAGCAACGCCCGCTGCCAGAACCGGGAACGATGCTGCGCAGCCAGAATAATACCGACCAGGATGAGCGGAAAAAGATACCGCAGGCCGCTGCATGCTTCCACCACTTCTAGCCGAGTAAAACCGAGATCAATGATATTGCCTTCTTGAAATACAGCAACTCCTGTCAATTGGAGAATTTTAACCCCAAGTGTCGAGGAAATCATTTTGAGATGTAGAGAGAGCGGAAAGTTGATAATATTGGGAAAAGGGAACATGGCCACCAGAAAGCAGACCGGGAAAGCAATGGCACGAAGTTTACACCATCCCAGGTGCAACCAGAGAAGCCCCAACAGCATAAACCAGGACGAGAGATAGATACTGTAGAATTCCCCGCCCAATTCACCTAGCAAATAGAGCAAGACTCCTACAATAAGAGGAGCCATTCCAACCCACGACGGGACAGAAGGCAACTGTAATGACTTGTGGCGCTCCCACAGCAGGTATCCTGCCACCCAGGGCACGATATAGCAGTAGTTGTAATCACTGGAGTTCCACCACTGCAGCATAACCTGGTAGTTGGAGAAAAACAGCAAGACGAAGAGCACCCCATAGAGCAACGAGAAGATACCCGTGGTTACTTTTGATAGAGTGCGATCAGTCATTTTGTTATTCCAGTTAGCTCTTCAAATAGGTATTTCGTGCATCATTTATTTTTATGGCTCTGAAGGAAACTCAGCTGGATGTATTGTTCTTTGGCCATATAACTGCCTTCTCGGCTACAGGGGAAGCTTGGTGCAAACTTTATCCTGTTAATACCAGGGTAGGCCTGTTCTACGTCGATTTTTGCTGAGTTTCGTATAGAGCCGCGTTTTTTTTTTTGCTCAACAGCATGCAATAATTCGCAAAACCTAGCCCTTGGCTGGCTTGTCATTTTTCTCGTTCCCATGCTCCGCAGTCCAGTTCCCGTAGGTTGGGGCTGGGTGCAACAATGCCCAACAATGGGTGTGCCACTGCGCCTGTTATTTCGACCAACGGGAGAAATCTCAAACGGTCAAACACGCCCTTAAAATTGCGTGTCACGTTAAATGCAGATAAGTCCGAAGTTGCTCCAAATAGCCACAAGCCTCTGTACTTCCTTCAATCGGTGCCCAAGAGGCGCGGTCGTTCTCAGGCAATGGTATATAAGGGCCAGCTTTAACTTCAAGAAAAACCGATTCCTCAAGAGCGATGGCAGTATGCCAAGTTCCCGCCGGGATTTCACAGCCCAAGGTCTGGTTACCTGCTTCTAAGGCACATACCGACTCCATTTTTCCAAGCTCCGAAAAAAAGATCACCCCAACTTTCCCTTGCAGAACCACAAACAATTCATCTTTTGGGTACGCAAAATGGCGGTGTGGTTGAATATAGGATCCTGGAGTCATGGCAACGACGAGACGTTGACAGGGATCATCGTGGCTCTCGTGGAAATTATAGTGTTGGCGTAGGCGAGTGTTAACGCGTGCTGCAGTTGACAGCTCCTTTATCAGCGAGGAATCAATACACTTCAGAGCCTTCATGCCACTCCCCGATCAGCACAACGCTTAAGAAGCTCTTCCAAATTATCCAACAGCCGTGTCCGGTCAAAATGCTGCTGGCAGAATGCCTGTCCACGAGCCCCCATCGTTTGCAGCTCTGCCTCCGGTAAAGCAGACATCCTCAGGACGACTTCAGCCAATGCTTGAGTATCATCTGCGGGGGAAACCATTCCACAACCAGCAACTATAACTAAAGCAGCGCCTTCTCCGTCCAACGCAGCAATAAGTGGCTTTCCACTCGCCAGGTAGGACTGAACTTTCCCCGGCACGGTCAACGAAAAGATGGGATCTTTTTTCAAGCTTACCAACAGGGCAGATGCCTGAGAGAAAAAATACGGCATGGTCTCCGATGGATATCGGCCAAAAACATGAAAAACCTCCGTTATTCCTCTCTGTTGCACCTGCTCTTTTACCCAGGAAAGCTTGCGCCCATCACCAAGAATCACCCAATGAATCCGAGTATGAACCTTTAGCATTTCCGCTGCATCCAAAATGGTTTCAAACCCCTGTGCCACTCCAACATTTCCGGCAAAGAGGATCACAAAACCATTGGGAAGCTTTGGAAGGTCGGCACCATTCTTCACCAAAAACGATCCGTGGTCAGGTTCAACCCAGTTGGGAAAATAGGCCAATCTTTCCTGCTCTACCCCCATGGCTAGAGTACTTTTGATAAAACCCTTCGACGCCACCAAGATATGGTCACAATGGCTGTAAATGAATCGCACCAATTTTCCCACCAGGCATACCGAATTTGAAGACCTCACATATCCCGTTGCGGACATGCTTTCCGGCCACAGATCAAGCACCCACAACACAAGAGGAACAGATTTGAGCTTTTTAATGATGATTGCGGGAAGGCAAACAGTAATAGGGGAAGTCTCGAAAACAAAAATAACATCATGTTTCCGCCGACCATACCACGGAGCAAGCAAACAAGAAAAAAAGGCGAAAGAAAGGTAGTTGAGTAGCAATCGGTATAATGGCCCATGCCCACGCGGAAAGACAGGAACACGTTGAATTGTAATGCCATCGACCACTTCAACACGTTTCTGAAACACTCCATAACCTGGAAATATTTCCCCTAAAGGATAGTCCGGCATCCCGGTGATGACGGTTATTTCATGGCCCCGATCCCGCAACGCTCGGGCGATGTCGTTGATGCGGAATTCCTCGGGCCAGAAATGATTAGTCACGATCAGTATGCGCATAGCTCAAAAAGCCAACCAGGTGCCGTGCATTATTTTTTCCACACGGTGCGGTTTATATAGTCGGTATAGCTCATAATAATTCGCAACACCTTATCCGAGACATTGGGCATGGAATAATCCGCCACTTGCCGCAGAAACCGCGCCGGTCCGCGCCCTTGGTCTTCAAGGATCGCGAGCGACTGGAAAACACGGTCCGGGTCCAGACCTGTCATCATCACGCTCGCTTCTTCCATCCCTTCGGGACGTTCATGGGCCTCGCGAATATTCAGAGCCGGAAAATTCAGAATAGACGATTCTTCGGTAATTGTTCCGCTGTCCGACAGGACAGCTCGAGCATTTTGCTGCAGACAGACATAGTCGCAAAAACCCAGCGGCTTCAGCAACTCCACCCCTTGATGAAAAGAAATCTCTTGTTGTTCAATTTTTTTACGCGTTCTGGGATGGGTGGAAACAATGATACGTTGACCGGACTGCTCGGCAAGTCCATTGAGAACGCGAACTAAATTTTTGAAATTAATTGCTGAATCTATATTTTCTTCCCGATGCGCACTGACAACAAAATATGCACCCGGCTCAAGCCCCACGCGTTGCAAAATATCCGAAGCGTTTATTTTCTCACGATAGTGACTCAATACCTCAAACATGGGGCTTCCGGTTTTGATGATCCGGTCCGGTGGCAGGCCTTCCCGCAGCAGATACTCTCGGGCAATATCGCTGTAGGTCATATTCACATCGCTGATATGGTCCACAATCTTGCGATTGGTTTCCTCCGGTACGCGCTGATCAAAACAGCGGTTGCCAGCTTCCATGTGAAAGATGGGAATCTTGCGCCGCTTGGCAGGAATAGCGGCCAGACAACTATTGGTATCGCCCAGAATCAACATGGCATCAGGAGCAATTTCCGCCAGTAAAGGATCAAGCTTTATTATCGTCTGCCCGATGGTTTCAGCCGCATTGGCCCCTGCCGCATTCAAAAAATAATCAGGCTTCCTGATTCCCAGGTCGCTGAAAAAAATCTCATTCAGCTCATAATCATAATTCTGCCCAGTGTGCACAAAAACATGATCGCAATATTGATCCAGCCTGACCAGAACGCGGGAAAGCCGAATGATTTCGGGCCGGGTTCCGGCTACAGTCATCACTTTCAGTTTACGCACATTACACCTCAACAAAATAGGTATCTGGCCGATTTGGATCAAACATTTCGTTGGCCCAAAACAAAACGATCATCTCCTGATCCGACAGGTTTTCAATGTGGTGGGTATACCCCGGGGGGATGTCCACAACCTGCCATGTTTGGCCGCTCACCCGATACTCAATCACCTCGTCGGCAAAAATGTGCCGGAATCGAATGGCCGCCTCACCCTGAAGCACGCAGAATTTCTCAATCTTGGAGTCGTGATAGTGGTTGCCCCTGAGAATACCGCCATGGGTTCGCGAAACAAACATCTGCCCAAAATTGGCGGATTTGATCAGTTCCGCCAAAGTGCCGCGATTGTCGGTCTTCATATCAAGATCATAGGCAAAATCATCCGGATCGAGATAGGAGAGGTAGGTGGAATGCAGCTTTCGGGTGAAATCATCTGCCAGATCTGGGATCACCAGACTGCGTCGGATGTCACGCAGGGCGTAAATCTTGTCGGCAAGCTCCCCTAGTGTAGATGCATAGGTGGGCTGGACCTCAACTAAGCCGGATGCTCCATCACCGATGACATCGAGAAAGGCTCGTACCACATCGTCAATATACACCAGTTCCACCACGTTGACCGGGTTGGAGATGGTAATCGGCAGGTCATGGGCAATGTTGTGGCAAAAGGTGGACACCACGGAATTGTAGTTTGGGCGGGACCATTTGCCGAACACATTGGTCAGGCGTACGACACACACTCTCGCCCCGGTACGCGCCCCAAAGGCGGACAAAATGTCTTCAGCCGCCTTTTTGCTCTGACCGTACGGATTATCTAATACCGCCTGGGTAGATGAGGAAAGAATCACGGCAGGAGATCGGTCATTCCGTGCTAGAATATCAACGATTGACTGGGTGAATCCGGCATTGCCCGCTGCAAATTCGCCAACGTTCTTGGGGCGATTCACACCAGCCAGATGGAAGACTAGGTCTGCCTGCTTCAATGCTCTCTCAACAGATTCCAGGCTATCCTGTGAGCCAATACCAATAACCCGACAATCGTCGCGGCGTTCCAAGGCGGCGCGCAGGTTCCGGCCGATAAATCCATGCGCCCCGGTTACGACAACGCATTTCTCAGGCATTGGAGCCTCTCTCGCTGCGCAACGCATTTTGGATGATATCAAGCTTCAGCAAAAGGTCACACATCCCCTCCACATCGAGCCGACGTGTATTATGTGAGTGATAGTCTTCAACACGAGAAACATCCTCCTGACCCTGCACAAAATAGCAGTTGTAATTCAAATCGCGCACATCAGCAGGAATGCGGTAATAGTCACCCATATCCTCGGCCTTGACCATCTCTTCTCTGGTCAGCAGGGTTTCATACAGCTTTTCACCGTGTCGGGTACCAATGATGCGGATGTCATTGGTTGCCTTGAATAGCTTGAGCATGGCTTGCGCGAGCGTCTTTATTGTGGCGGCAGGTGCTTTTTGCACAAAAATATCACCGGGTTTGCCATGTTCAAAGGCATATAAAACCAAATCCACGGCGTCATCGATGGTCATCATGAAACGGGTCATGTTCGGATCAGTGAGGGTCAAAACCCCGCCCTCAAAAATCTGCTTGAGAAAAAGTGGGATGACCGACCCCCGAGACCCCATGACATTGCCGTACCGAGTCCCGCAAAAGATCGTATTCGAATCGCCATACATCCGGGCCTTGGCCACCATTAGCTTTTCCATCATGGCCTTGCTGATCCCCATGGCATTGATCGGATAGACAGCCTTGTCCGTACTCAGCACAATGAGATTCTTGACCCCGCAGGCCAGCGCTGCATTCATCGTGTTTTCCGCACCCAAATTATTGGTGCGTACCGCTTCCATGGGAAAAAATTCACAGGATGGCACCTGTTTCAAGGCCGCAGCGTGAAAAACATAATCAACCTGTTGCATGGCAGGGGTAATACTGTCGTAATTGCGGACATCACCAATATAGAATTTGACCTTTGGATTAGCCAATTCGATACGGAGATCTTCCTGCTTTTTTTCATCGCGACTGAATACGCGAATTTCCTTAATATCAGTATCCAGAAAACGCCGCAGAACCGCACCGCCGAAAGTTCCAGTGCCGCCAGTGATCAAGAGGGTCTTACCTGTTAACATTTGTTTTTGCCTCCTCAGTTATATGTATCACCAGCAATGCTGGTTGCTTATAAAGTTGAACCGTTCCAAGTGGTTAAAATTCTGATCAACTTAACTTCAAATTGGAACGGGAAAATTGCCTTTACAACCCCCATCAGGCACAGGTAAAATTCTTCGCCTAATTTATCATTATTCGATTAATAACAGGTTGTTGAGCCGAGTCACTGTTGGAAAGCTCAGATAAAATCTTGCGCCGTACAATATCAGCACGCACAGTATCTCCTGGATTGTCAATAACATCCAGAGCTAGTGCCCTTGCTGCGCCAACACCCTTGAATCTTGCATACATAATCAAGAGCTCATAATCCTCAATTCCCATTCTCCATGCTTCCCAGCGACGACTAGAGATAATACTTTGATTTTCTCCATCGTAGATCACGACAAAATCACGATCAAGCTCCTTCCATGCAGTAGTATCTTTACCAGTATCAGCATACGCCCAAAACCCCACTCCGGTGTATCCTTTTAAAAAAGCCTTCCATGCCATCAAACGATAATAGGTGTGAGGCGAAAGAGATCTTGAGTTTCCTCCAGTGTCATAAATCCAGGCTTCAGTTTTGAGATTATCACGCCCAGAAAACATCTTCTCATCATACGACTGGACAATGGCCAGATAGGGCAACGCTTTTTCCCATTGTTTACTTTTTAATGTCGCTTCCCCAAATGTTGCATAAAATTTGATAGTTGGGATATCTTTTCTGGCCCATTGAGCCAGTCGGACAAAATTATCAATCTGCTCACCACCCATTTCATCATAAGGATATAAAAAAATTTGATTTTCAGCAAAACCTGCTCGATTAGCGGCTAACACAAGAGACGCGTACCATTTTTTAAACCATTCTTGCCACTCAGCATCCATAAATGCATATTTACCATCTACGGTTACTCTCTTCACTATGCTAAAATCGGAAAAAAAGAGCACTTTTGCTGCTCCCTTATGACGGTTTAGGTATTTTTCTAGACTAATAAACAATGGATCATAGGTAGGTCCATATGTAGACAAATATCCTGGAGGAACTACTATTACATTTGTATGATGGGCAAGGAGATCGGCCACAGCCTGTTCTTTTCTATCTTTTATCAGAGGTAAATCAAGATACGCCCAGTTCACTGAGTTAAGGCTGAATTCTGTCGGCAATGCTACGTTAAGAACTTGAAAATTCAATGGTAGAACACTGGTTATTGTAGCATTGCTAACGGTCAGAGAAGTCTTACAGTTTCCTGAATGAAATCCTTTTGCCGACACAAAGACCATTTTTGTTTCACCGGGGCGTAACGAAACGCTTCCATTTATTAACACCAAAGGATCGGCAACAAATTCACCTGTAGCACTTTTTACAAAGGGCACTTCACGCAATGATAGCTCAGACACACATTCAGGAATTTGTGCAATATTTACGTCAAGTTTCTGAATAGTCGGCAACAAATTAGTCATTATAAAAGATGCATAACCAGAACCGCCCTGAGGTACAGTTACAAATAATTCCTTGGTTACACCTGAAGGAAGAGAAAACATTGATAATGGAGCCCAGGGTTCTATAATTTCAATCAAGAGGGGCTTCTCTGGGAAACGTGCAAACAAAAGCTCTTGACGAAGTTTGGCTATTTCAGCCTTGGCAATATCTATATCTTCGATTGACTTGAATAATAAAATATTTTTGCTGATTATTGACAAATGATCTTTCAACAACTGATTTACAGATAGCTCTGACTTGAATTCTTCAGCCGCACTTTCCACGAAATCCCGATGATCATCAAACCAGATTAGCTGACTATAAAAATCCAAAGCTTCACTTTTGTTTAGGCTCCCATTCCCCTGCGCTGCTTGTCCTCCTTCTGTTACCTCAATCTCATCACAAAAGAAATACGTCCCTTTTGGCTGAAATACTAACAAAACATATCTCCCAGCAACACCTATTTTATCCAAAACAAATCGTTTAATTTTATATTCACCGGGAAGATTTTCAATGCTATGTGCAATATCTCCAACGTATTCAAAATGTTCCATGTCAGAGCCGACAAACGCTGCCACATGCTTCGGAAAATATACGCCAGAATGTTCACCCCTTGCAGTGTTAAAAGAAATGCTTCCAATTGTTGACACCTTGTCTAAATCAATAACAATTTCTATCGTTTTTGTGGCCTCCCAGCCAGCCGTAGTTTTCTGCACCCAAAACGAACTTCCTTCAGAATATTTACCATCTGTTAACAGGCAACAATCAGTTGCCGGGGCTGTTAATTGATAGTTCAACTTAGGTGTTATGGTGTATGATTTTCCATAAGATAAAATCACCGCAGCGTGACAAGGATAAACAAAAGCCAACAATGCATAAATTACTAAAATACCAACTGTTAACATGTATTTTTTCAGTATAATCATAACAATAAACTCCTCAGGGTTGAGGTGTAATTCGAATTTCAGTGTTCAAAATCGCTCCTAACTAAAATATTTTTTCCAGTATTATTCCGAACAGTTAGTGCAGCTTCAATAATTCTTGCTGTTTGAGTTATACTATTTTTTTCTTTTAATATCCAATTTCTGGCTGTTTCACCAAATGCACAACGAATTTCATTTGGTTGTTCAGCAACTTCAATCAGCTTATTTTTTAACGATTCAATGCTATTGCCTTCAACATAATGTATAAAATTATCATATTCATCGGGCATACCATCAAGTTTATAGGCTATCACAGGTTTTCCGCTTGATAAATATTCCATAATCTTCGATGGAAACGAATACTTGGTAAACTCTTCATTATTTTGCCTTGGATTCACCAACAATGTGGCAGAATCTTGTATATTGATAATATCATCGCGCTTCAATTGCCCCATATAAGTAATTCTGTTATCGGAGCGAGCCGCATCTTCAACCAATGACACAGAATCGCCTGCACCGCACAATATTAATCTGTATTTCTTGTCTTTAATTTTCCTAAAAGCATCAATTAAACTAAGAATTCCGTATCTTGCATTCATGGTACCCGTATAAACTATGTTTATGTTGTCACTATATAAAATAGCATTGCCCCCTGAAATCTTTGAAGGCTGGCTTGCCACACCTTCCATGACAACAGTCTCTTTATCCCATAAACCAAGGCCTTCGATCATGTATTTTGTTAGTAAAACAAACACGTCGATATTTGCAATTTTACGGTTGATATGATTCATGCTTAATGATTTAAAAAAACAACCTAAAATCCTGCTTTTATTTGAAGTGTCCATATACTTAGGTAGATCTGGGACGATTATAACAGTTACAACTTCTGGATTGACTTTTTTCACATAGCATAAAAGTTCAACAAATATACTAGTTAAAGCATATGCGAAGATAACTTTTGTTTTACTGGATTTGGTTATGGCCCATTTGCTTAGAATAGGTTTAAGAGATGCAAATCTTGATAAGTGTTTCAATCCGACGATATTAACGAAACCAACGTTTATGTCCAAAGAATTATCAGTATGACTAAATTCATAACTATTTATGATGGGTTTTTTGTACTTTTTTGGATATGAACCAATATACAAAGAGTTGATTATTTTAACTGGGAGTTTAAGGTTAGCATCAAACCCTTTTATCAAATTCCACTGCAAATTATTGGCTGCATTATCAATTTGGCCTATAGAGTTAGAAATAATTTCACTTTCTGTAGCTTTAGGGAAGAGCCCACCTAGAAACACCATGTCTAAATCAAATCTATCCATTATATTTATCTACAAAAAAAGATTTTTCGGTTGTTTGTAGCATATGAATGAGAAAAAGCCCGAGTTGATAGTAGCGCAAAAAAAAACGATGTCGCTGTTTTTGCCGCTGCTGTAAATCTAGGCCAGGTTTTCCCGTGGCCAACCGCCGACAAGGTTGAGGAGCAGCAGTCCATTGTTGGATGTATCGGCCTCATTAATTCCGCCTAAGACAACTATCAGAACTCGTGGATAACTCACTGGCTCTCCACTTGAGCATCAGATATGATCTGGCGGTATATTTTCAAATAATGCGCCAAAATCTTCGTCTGGTCATGCCGTTTTACTGCCGACTCCCGTGCCGCTAACGATAACCTTTCACCAAGCGCCCTGTCTGTCAACACTCTCTCTAACTGATACGCGCACATGGCCTCGTCTCCAGGCGAGAAAAAAAGAGCTGTTTTTTCGTCTTTTGCCAGAAACGCGGTTCCCCCGGTGTAAGAAGTCACCGCTGGAACGCCAAGCATCATTGCCTCCGCCAGAGCCATGCAATAACTTTCGACATAAGAAGGAATAAGTGCCACCGCAGATGAATGAAGTTCCGAAATTATCCTTGTCGCATCCAGCGCACCAAGCCAAACAACGTTTGACTCTAACCCGAACTTTCTGATCTCACGTTTCAGCCATCTTATGTAACCATCCTGACGAATTCCCTTTGAGGATAATCCACCGGCTATTCGTAACGTTAAGCCCGGAAACCTATTTCTTAAAATCGCCAAAGCCCGTATAGCAATATGTAATCCTTTGAAAGGGGCAGGGTATGCTGCTGAACAAAATATCTGCTGATTACCGGAATAACCCCATTGGCTTGCCGAATAGAAAGGGGCGCGCAGTATCAGGTCGCTATGAAACGTTATGCAATCCGGATTGATAGATTTGACATGTGCATCTACCCATGTTGACTGCACGCCGATATTCTTATGCCCGGTTATAATTTCTTTCTCGAAGACAGCCCACTTCTCAAAGCGTTTTCGTGCCTGACCAATTGAAGATGACCGGACTATCTCTTTTATGCCAATACAAGTCATTTGCTCCTTCAGTGACAAACCACCAGCAAAAACCGGGACAATGGTACACTTCAGACCTTGCATTTCCAGCAAGGAAACCTGTTGAGCAAGATTTCTGGCTGTCAAAAGCCCCCAAAAGCACTCTGTGCCCCAGACATGAACCAAACCCGGGGAGAACTCATTCACAACGCCTATAATATCATCTATTATTTTTTCCAGCGGCATACCATTCCGGTCTGCCCCCTTCACTGCTGGAATAACCCACTGACGCACCGGCCCGCAATCCTGCCTGGTAATTTTAGCGCCCCCCCCCTCCATGCTTATATTAGCGAGCTCAATAGAACCGGATTCAATAAGGCCTCTTGATAGGGCGCCCAGCCATGTACCCGACACCCCGCTATCGGTATCAGACAGAATCACGTTACTAAGCCACAGGATTTTCATCATTATTCGCGAAAACCAGTTATTTATACAATTCTTGAGAAGAAAATATCGTTTGGTACGTTCCAAACTTTTTTTCCCAGACCTTGGAGTGAAAAAAGCCATTAAAAGACAATAATGTTATAGAGATAAGCGCAAACATCACTGTGTATCGAACTATATCGTTTTTAATATTTGTAAAGACCAAGGGTATGACAACAATTGTAGCAGGCTGAAAATACATGGCGCTCCTGCCTAAAATCATGATGATAAGACTTGCAGGTAAAAGCAAGTAGCTCACTATAGCCAACTTAAATACAATGGCATTCTCCTTAGTTTGATACTGTTCATACCAAAGTATCAGGACAAACAAAAGCGTACAAAACAGCAATCCCATTCCGGTACCAATTTCAATGCCGCTCTGGGTATTATAAAATGCATATCGCTCAAAATAATTGGTAATTAAATTAACAATTTGTTTTTTAAAAACCTTTCCCATAAAAACAAATATGATATAACTGGCTAAAAGACCAGCGGCCGTCGCTTTGTTTATTTTCCAATTAAACAGCCCGAGGAGAAAGACCGGCAACAGAATCACCGCGCTGAGATGGAATAATGCAGCAAGACCAATGCAGATAAAATAGCCGATTACATTCTTTTTATGGAGAAAACCAATAGATATTAAAAAGAGTGAGATCGCCACGGACTGCCGCATGGCGGAGGCATGGATCAACATCAATTCAGGAGTAAATAGATACAAAAAAACCGCCAACCAGTAATAGGGGGGAGGAACATACCTTTTAATAAAACGGTAATAGACAACACAGTTAAACAGCGCCAAAACAGCTGTCATGGCGAAAAATCCTTTAACCCCGAATGGTCGGAACAGATAACACAGAAATGTCCAGCCCGGCTCAAATTGAGTTGTTTTGCTGTAGCGGGTAAAATCGCTAAAACTTAACCTCGTGAAGTCTTTCAGGTATGCATTGTAGTCATTTCCGAAATCATACCGCAAAGCCAAGAAGATAAAAAGTAAACCAAATGAGACCTTTAACAAGAATTCAAAATTCTTGAATCGAGCAAAAAAAGCTAAATAGACCATGAAAAAACTTAATAATGTAGTTGCAATCATGTGCTATTAATTTCCTGCAGTTATGGTATAAAGGTTTGAGTAGGTACCAAGAATTACAAAGATTGCAACCACCTGAGGCTATATTTGACCAATCGCTTAGGCAAGGCCAATAGGCGGAGCCAAGCCGTAGGCCGAACCATATATTTCTTCATCACCTTTTCAAACGCAAGTCTCTCCAGGTCATTGAAAAATGCAGCACGAACCTCGGCAGGTGGCACTGATCCACAAATACAGTGATTAGAACGGATCGCAAGGGTCAAGTCGGCTTCATGAACAACAAGAGAATCCCGACATGCATCTAAAGCCTTTTGCCCCTTGGTTGTTTGAACAAGAACGAGCGATGTCCCCTGATCATTATCCCATTCGGGATGATGATCACCAACACCCCAAAAATCGCCGAGACTAATATCCGCCACTCGCGGCAGGCGTGAAAAATTACATGCGTGACAAGAAGGTCTTAGATAGATATTGCCCAGAAAACCGAACATAAAGGGATCTTCTGATAGAACTCTGCAATATTCCGTATCATTGTCAAATGACAAGGCCATGGAAAAATGTTTCCAGCCAAAAGCCTTGCGCCTGAAAACAACTTTATTGGTTTTTGCACGGTGACGATGCTCCATTGACGCCATATACGATGCAAAGACCTTTGGCGAAGGAACTCCATGGCAAACAAGATCACACGTCAACAGATTATCATTATCTATTCCCAGATAGGAATACAATCCAGCTACTTGGCAGGGCGTACCGGAAAAGAGTACGTGGCGATCTTTTTCTAATAAACTTTTTACTTCCTGGTAAACATCACCGATAATACTTTGCAGATATTTTGAGCCTCTGAGCTTATCACTTTCAGTAATATTTTGTATCGATTGATGGCGCAAAGTCATGGTGCCGTCAAAAGCTGCTCCGAAAATCACACCGTTATCCTGTAAAGTAGTAACCATCAAGGCGTTAAAAACCCCACCAGATGAACTTTCGGCACGAATGACATCGTCCCGATTCCACGAAGCAAAGGCCAACGGCAGTTCTCCCGGATGCACCCGTTCTCCCTGGCAAGGCACGGTCGCCATTGGGCAAACAGCGGTACAAATACCGCAGTCGACACAAATGCTCACATCGACTTGAGGATAGAGAAACCCCTCACGGTCTGCCACCATGGTGATGCAACCGAGTGGGCAGGCCGTTCGGCACGCGTGGCAACCGCAACAATCTTCAGCATTTTCAATTTGTATCATTACACCTACCCCCTTGCTAAACGGATTTTCACAGCCATTTTCCGCAGAGGTTCAATAACAAGTTGTTTCTCATACTGGTTCATTCCCATCAAATACATACACACCCAGTATGCCACGCTATACGAAATGACATTAGTTGTAAAACCGAATGGTTGATCGGCAGGATACACCTGCAACACCACAACAGCCATCCCGCATGGCAACAATACCGAAGGCAGAATTTTTGCAATTTCCCACCAGAATTTCCTTATATCCAACTTCAGATAGTTGCAGTAATAAATATTCATAATCACAATCTGTCCAACCACTAACGAAAATGCCGTCCCCGCCGCACAGCCTACCGTTCCCCAGACCTTGATCATTGAAATTGATAAAGGCACATTTAAGAGGGCGACAATCAACAACATCACCGATCTAAAGGCATGCATGTTCTTTGCTTGTAATATTGAGATACCAAGGTTTTGAATTAAGGGAACAGTTAGGGGAATCATCAAGATTATGGCTACCAGATAAGATGCGCTATACTCCGTACCCGCCCAAAGAGTAATGAATTGCTTGCCGTACAGGCCAAATCCAGTCAACACCAACACCAACATGATGAATTGAATTCTCCCGACACGAATAAAAATTTTCAAAAGCTCAGGGCCGTGGGTAGCTTTAACGCTAATCTGGGTAATTCTGGGCAAAAACAAACTCGATGTAGCAGCAGAAATTGGCATATAGAGCATCGTGATAAATTGTACTCCGATTGCATAGGTGGCAACAGCTGCCGTTCCGACAAACATTCCGAGCAAAAACTGTCCAGTATTCCAATACAGACGATCGACAATCAAATTCAAGAAGATAAAGAAAGAGTAAATGGAAATTTCTTTAAAAAGAGACATGTCAAATTCAGCAAAACGCATTTTTATTTTTAAATTTGTTTTGCAGTAATACAAATTAAATAGATTAAATACTATGTTCAAAAGAGTCGTTACAATAATCATCCCAATTGCTTTATATCCAAGGCACAGCACTGATATCATCAGTATAGAGTTTATAACCTGCCGGAATATATGAATTGATTTTGCGAAAACAAAACGTTCATGCGCAGTAATAATGGAGGCATAGACACTGAAAGGAAAACTCATTGCCAGATTAATAGCAGCAAGCCACATAAGAATTCTTGCTGTATCTAATTCTTGAGCAGTGAGCGTAGTCGAAAAAAAAGCCTCGACATTAAAAACTAGGAGCAACGCCAGCAAAAAAGCAACAATGCCAATACCAATATACAAAAGAAGAAACATGCCATACAGCGTTTCCTCTTTGTTTTTATCCTGTTCAGCTCGATATTTCGCTGTATAGCGAACAATGGCTATCCCAAAGCCAAAGTCCAAGATGGTCAAATACGCAATGGTCGTATTAACTAGGGAATAAAGTCCAAATTCAGCCTGCCCCAGCAAACGGAGCATAAATGGCGTGTAAACCAAGGTAAGCAGGCTTCCCAGTACAAGGGAGCCGTAAGAAAGGAATGCCCCGATTTTGATTTGGCTTTGACTCACTCTTATTCCTTATAAAAATATTGCATAAAAACCAGCAGAAATTAGACGAAAGCAATCATTACGAATATGAAATAAAAAAGTTAACCGATTAATGCATTACTTGGTATCGATATTGCTTTTCAAAAAAATAACTGCCTCCTTCCTTAATAACTGAATATTCTCATCTACCAGAGTCCAATCTATGGTTGTACTGAGAATTCTATTAATTTTTCTATGATCAAAATAATACATTTGTCGATCTTGCAACCCAAGATTTTCTAGCAAGGTGATAATCCGATCATTCATTCCACTTAAAGCTCCCTCTACCAACACCACAATAAATGGCTTATGATAAATGACTGATAAAACAACCCCATGAAATGAATTCGTTACTATAAATTTTGCATTTCTAGTGAATTGCACCCATTTTTCTACACCCATAATCGCGTTCCCAAAACTCAAGGTCGACACGACATCTTCTGCTAAATGAGAACGGAAATATTCGGCTATTTTTAATATTTCATATTGTTTCTGTTGAATGATATAGAAAAAATTATACTCAACTTGATCACAAGTGGTAGCATCACAAACGCTGTCATAATCTTCATTAGATAATAAAAGAGTAGGGTCAGGTACTCTGCAAGCATCTGAAAAACCCATCTGACGAACAATTTCACGCCCTGTCTCTTCTCGTACGCTGATTGCATTAAATTTACCCAAAACGGGAATTACAATGCGTTTAATCTCTTTAGGATATTCAGTACATCCAAAACTTACGGCATAAGCTATACGTTTAATTTTTTCACTGCCAAAATCTAAAAAATAACTAAGAGTTGGCTTACCTTCCCCTCTCGCAGTAAAATATGGATTCCAAACTTGATCGCTTCCGCAAATGTAAACATCACACTCAGGAGGATCTGACTGCAATTCTTGGAAAGATTGGTACTTACGTGTAAGAGTCAGGTATTTACTCCTAAAAGTTTTAATTTTTTTTTCTTTATAATATTCAAGGAAATTGGTCACCATGCGACGAGGATCTTTTGTAAAAAAACAATTAATGAATTTCTTTTCGTATGATGTTGGAACATAATTGATAATAATTACGTCATAACCTTGTCTGGCAAGAAATGTTTTCAGGGCATATGCCTGTAATACGGCTCCATAGTTTGTGGCCCAATGAAATGTTATAATTCCTATCTTCATACTAATATCTCAGTTATTAACACGGTCGTTAATCGGCGTACTTTGACCCAAAAGGCGGCTTCCATGTTTTTCGATATTCAGCAGGTTTAGTAATGCTTCCGGCATGATCTGAGTTTCAATGTTCGGTGATTGACGTACTTATTAATACCCATGCACCGGTAAAAACTGCTCGGCCCAGTGTGCTGTTTGGTTAGTGACGTCTTTTAATTTAGACCTTCTCAAGTATCACCGCTGCGCTTTTCGTCAATGTGAATGGCTTGGCCGATCTATTGTTGTGCTGCTTGATAAAGCGGTGAATCTCATTCCTGAGCGGCCCGAATATAAATATGCACCCAATCACAAAAGCCTTGCAAGTTTTTCAAAATATTCTCTGAATTGGCTGTTCGGCTTCCGGACAAACGCCGCAGGATCAAAACCGTGATTCAAAAGCTGATCTATCTGGCCGCGAGACTGAATTCCCTACGCTTGTATCTTGCGAAAGAAACCAAAAAAAAGGTGCAATTAAGCATTGCAACCGATTTAATTTGCCTCAAGAATATTATTCTTATCTATTCTTAAGGGCTCCGGCGGTCGTTATCGCGTTTTTTACAGCTTGCAAGTAGGCAAATCCATGACGTTTGTCAGGCTCCAGGTTACATCCCTCGCCCCATTCATTCCACGCATTGATAAACAGGAAGTCGGTCGCGAACAACTCATGACTACGCACAATTTGGCGTGTAAGGTAAAACTCGAATTTTTCGGGACTCACATTATTAAAAACTGAAGAACGATATGTTCGGCGCGGCGAATTATCCCAATCAGTGAAAGCGCCCAGAAAGTTTGGCAGCGCGCCTTGTGGCATCCGATTGGTAATGGATCGGTATATCTTGTCGTAATCCCAGAAGGAGTCAATACGACGATCTTGATAGCCAATCCGTCGCAAATGAAAGCGCGCGGTACCGATCAGCCTGCGCTTCGCCCGGGACGCAAGAGATTGGTCATTCACCATAGTGTACCCGGGTTCAAACTGAAGTTGAGCGTCAAATGGCAAGGGCCTCTGATCGACTGCAAATCCACCTAATGTCTGTACAAAATAAATACCATTAAGGCCGGCGCTTACGGCCAGATCAGTCCAATAGTCAAGCATGGCACCGCATTCTGCTATATGACCCGAATCATGTATGACAAACAAAGGTTTGCCGTTGTGAGTGATGTAGCGAGAGTCTTGAAATGCTGGTAGAAGGTAGTCAAAGTGCTGCTTCCAATCGGCCAGGCCACCGTATTCTTGAGGCATCAGAGTTTTGGACTCTTGGCCATACCAAGTGCGCGTCCATGATTGATTGGCCCAAGAAAGACAGAAAGGCAAATTCAAATGTCGATTAGCTAACATCAGTTCAAAAGGTTTTTCCAGCAGGTGGCGGCCCATAAACCAGTAATGATAATAGCAGAAGCCATCGATGCCAAACTCCCTCGCCAGGTCTTGCTGCCATTTCACTGCATCCAACTCACTTAGATCGTAGTAGTTATCGTCATAAGGTTCACGCGGCTGGTAGTGATTCCGAAAAAGCGGGCGTGCCCTTTTTACCGCGGTCCATTCGGTATAACCATCGCCCCACCATTCGTCATTTTCTTTGATGCGATGATATTGTGGTAGATAAAGCGCAATCAGTTTCATGGTAAAATGGATACCTCACAAAGATCATTCTATTAATAGGCTCTGTATGAATCTCAGCCTGACACATTGCCAATCCGCCTTGTCACAGCATTCACGTCTGCAAGAAAAGATGGCCTAAACTTTTTGTTGCGATGCCAGGTCGGGCACTGCTTCACCTCAAATCTTGCTGAGTATTATATAGAGCCACTTTCTATTATATGGCTCTTAATAAAACTCAGCCGGAAGTGCTATTTTTAGGCTTTGTCACAGCATTCTCGCCTAACTGGAACAATGCAGGGGTTGCTCCGAAGCTTGCTTTGGCTTGTGTTCACCCCAAATTTTACTGAGTGTTGGTTGTATAGATCCACTTTCTCTATTATATAAATCCAGACCGCGATCTACTATCCGCATTAGCAGAATAAGTGATACAATGTTCCGAATCTATTTAATTTCTCTTGATTATGGTCAAACGGGTTTTCAACCAAACCCGGTTACCAGGGGCGATCAGTAGTGACGAAATCAAGGTGCTTCCAGAAACAATCATCAATTCGATTAATAGAAGGAACCGATAAGGGGTGCTTTGTATTAGCATTTTACCTGCTCCAGCAACCAGTAGAGAGGCAATTACGGGCCGTCCAACATCAACTGAAAACCACTGCCACATTTCACCTTTGAGCAATCTGCGGTGCATCAATACCTGACTGACTAACAAATAAGACGTATTAACCATACCCCACGCAGCGGCTCCACCAATCGCGCCATACGTCGACGCCATTACTACAACAAGAGGAACGAAAATAATTACCCCCGCAAGATTAAGTCCAAACCCTAGTCTTGTCCAACCGTACGACAGTTGCAGTCCCCATGGCACATGAGCTAAACCATGCATTCCAGTGCCTATCGACATCAGCGTTAAAATAGGGCCAGTGTGGACCGCTGTGCTGCGATTACCTGTCCAAGCAAAAATGATGTCCTCGGAAAACAACGCCAAAATAACCACAGCTGGCACAAGAATTGCCGCAAGCATTTCCGAACTCTGATGATAAAAACGGCCAAGCGCGGCCTGATCTCCATTTTCCACTAACTGGATGAGCCTAGGGAATACAGCGTTGTAGATGGGGTTGACAAGCATGTATAGGTTGGTACACACTGCTCCGGCTAAAACGTAGTATCCAAAGACGTCCAGAGTCAAGATTCGGCTTAGGATTACCTTGTCCATTTGAGATAGAATAAGAGCCAGAATACTTACGGCGCTCACCCCGACTGAAAATCGCCATACTCGCTTTATTTGGGAGACTTCAAAACGCGGGTGGGTAGAAGACGACGGCAGATTACGCCACAACAATATTACGACCAACACCGTGGAGATTGAGCTGACCGATAACTGCCAAACAAAAAAAATCTCAACAGTTGGTTCAATAAACTTTAAAACCAAAATTGCGCCAACACCGCGGAAAATTGCTAGAAGCACGTTCGCTATGGCGAGTTGGCCCTGTTTTTGCAATCCTATTAAGCCGCCGGCATAAAAACTGAACGGCCACTGAGAGGCAACTATAAGACCTATGAGAATCAGCGACGCGCGAATGGTATTTTGAGGCAGACTGACAGTCTTAATCCAACCGACACCGAATGTTGGTATAAACACGCAAAAAATAATACCGATTACGATTGCTATCCCCCAGTAAATCAATTCCAGAGTCCTTACAAAATCACGCATTTCATCCGCAGCTTCAGGCTGAGCTGCATAGCGAGCCAGTTCGCGATTCATTGTCACTGTAAAACCGAAGTCGAGCAGAGACGTCATCGCCTGCAGCATGCCAAAAATACCCACCAACCCATAGGCCTCAATACCTATGAAATCAATGTAGAGTGGCACCAACAGCACACTCACCACTGCCGTACACAAATTAGCAACAAAGCTTGCTATAAAATTACGTTTAACGGACATATATATAAGTTGCCCCTGCTTTATTTCCGAACCTTGCACATAGTGAAATATGGCACGGGACACGATACATCAGGCCGACAAGCCCGCGAGCCAGCCAGCGACATCAGTAATTCTGATTCCGTTGCGAAATTCTTCCTGACTGAGCCATAGACAATCTGAACAGCTTCCGCCTCGGGAAAGAGACCGCCAAATCGCGTCAAGCCACGATAGCTTGTTACATCCCACTTACACACAATCATTTGTCAACTTGCCTTCTTCACTGAGGGCAAAATCAACTTCCGTGCCATTCTTGGTGCGAATGTAGTGCAGACCAGCAATTTGACCCGTTGCGGGGTCATAGTAATCGTTAAGGTTGTCAATGCCGACCATATCCTAACTCTGAGTTAGCAACTTCTTGGACAGGAAAGAACCGATGAAATCGGCAGCACCAGTAATTAATGCTTTCTTCATTGTTGTCTTACTGAGAGAAAGTTGATCACCAGCGCCATATTGATAGCCGCCGGTCGGGTCCCGAATATGGAGAGGATTTTTTTTTTTTAACGCCGAACCTCTAAGGAGAGGCTCGATACATTTACCCTGTTATCTACATCTCGTAACAGTTTCTGTGTTCTAGCCGAACTTGTCCAGGGATTTTGATAAATTGAGTTGAGGAAAAGGGTGACGAAAGCAATCAGGAGGACGGAAACGAGGTGCCTTACGGAGGGTGGAACCGGCCCGGACACTGTGCATCACAGGAACCCATTGGAACTAAAGGATTCTGTGCACCTACCATCCTAAATGGGAAAACCGACTTGACATGCTGCTGATTTTTTGTCCAAGGCAAAAACAAAAAAAGATTGAGAAGCTTCAAAAAATTTGGCTTCTCAATCTTTTCTATTTTGCTGGGCACTACCGGTATGTAAATCAGTCAATCATGCACTTAGCAGTATCAAGCTTTTTTCTTGCGACTACCGATCCCTAACAACCCGATCACACCGGAACCGAGGAGAAATGCTGAACCTGGAATTGGAACCGCAGAAGGTTGAGCTGCTGTAAGAAGAGTAACTTGCATTCCTGTAGTTGAATCAGATAATTGCCAGTAAGATTTACCGGCCGGATTAGAAGTTAAACTTAATGTTTCATAGGTACGATCATAAGTATTTGGGCCACTAGAGAAAGCAAATCCAAAATTGGACGAAGAACCTAATACAAGAGTGCCTACTTGAGTACCTGCTGTAGTAGCGGTAGCTACATATTCGTTAGCACTATTCAAAGTTATATTAATTAAAGTAGATTGCGCATCATATTGAATCAATGGCACATAACCTGACCCATCTGCCTTGGTTAAGCCAAAAGTATAACCAGAAGGGATGGAATAAGTTTCAACATTAACACTTAACGTCTCGCTAGCTGTTGACTTCCCTATCCCGTTCCAAACATATAAAGATTCCGCAGACGGGGCTCCTATAGCTGGTGCCACTGACACCATACCCAACAGCACCATACCAACTATCAACAATACATTTTTTCTACTTTTCATGAAACTCTCCTTCCAAAGTTAATGAAGCATTGGTACTCGTTACCATAGCGAGTACCAAGAATGTTTCGCAACCTGGCGGTCTCATGGGCGAGATCCATGGCTTTCCGTCCCTGCTTCACAACAGGTTTGGCGGTATCCAACAAAAAAAATAAAGTAACTTATTTAGAAACAAATTAATGGGTCACATTCGAAACAGGAACTAAGCTGGGACGGCTGAATTGAATAGCCATTCCGTCCTGTTCCACTCGCACAACCTTGCCAGTAACATTCAAATAAATCTCGCCAGTCGGAAAAGTCACAGACAATTCCACCTTTACCCCGGAATCCAGGGGTTTTGAAGTGCGTATAAAAGCTCCTCTCGATGAGATATCCCGCGTAAAAAGGTCAGAATTTTCAACCCCATTACTTTTTAGTCGCACCGGAAACACAAGGTCGAATCGTTCAATTTTTCTTTTTTCGGATAGCATCTTTTCTCAGAAAACCCCAAGAGGGGTATAATTAAGCATTTTGCTTGAGTGTGAAACACATAGAATATTTTTTTAAGATATCTAATTGGCTGCAATAAATAACAGAGGCAATCAAGTAATGATATAGTCCTGGAGGTGTATTTATTTGTTTATTTTTGCTCAATGCGGTACCACAAAATCTGGTACCATGGTACCACGAAATCTGGAACTATTGACGTTAACATGTTGATACAGCAGACAAATCCAGGACAGTTGCAAAGTCTTTTCAGAGATACTTGAAGGTCCAGAGCAAAGCTTGAGTCCTGTCCGAAACTTTAATTTTGCTAAAGATGTTGTTCAGGTGGGTTTTGACAGTATGGGGACTGATACAGAGATTCTCAGCTATCTTTCGATTATTAGAACCCGTGGCTATCAGAGACAAAATTTGCTTTTCCCTTGAGGTTAACGATGCGGCGGGGTTATCATTGGCCTGATTCCTGGACAACTGTTGAGCTTTATTCAAGTATTTTGAAATATTCTCCCGCGAGAACCAAAGTTCATCACTCAACACTGCTTGAATTCCCTTCTCGAACTTATCCAGAGTGTCTTTCAGGTAAAAAACACCCTTCACCCCTTGGGCCAAAGCTTCGCTTTCCAGATCTGCACTTGGCTGCAGGTTAAAAAAGACCACTTTGTGCGGCTCTAATTCCTTGGAAAAACAACGCCCAAAATTCACTCGGATCTCATCTGGTGTCGAACCCAGGCAATCCCAAAGTACTAACTTAGTTTCAGGCGGCAAACCCTCCGTTTGAGAAGAGATACAATGAGTGTTTTTACAGTCGCATCGCAGTTTAAACCTGTTCTCAATAAAATTTTGGAGCAACTGGTTGTAAAACTGAAACTCGCCCATGATGACGATATCAAGGTTATTCATATTGCGGTCAACCTCAGATTTTCAAGCCGTTCAGTGTCCTTATTGGTTAGTTCGCAAAGTAATTTGAAGGCCAGTTGCAACCAATTACTACAATATTACATTATTGTGTTATTCGACAGCACCCTAGTGCCTAAGTCCTGAAAATGACAGGCATGATTAATCAAACAGGGCACTACATAAAGGTGACTAGATTGTTACTATTTTGCAAAATTTTCGAGTTTGCAGCATACCAATCATGACACTCATGACCGAATCAACAAGATGATCAAACGCTACATTTTGTGCAATGACATCGGCAGTTGATCCAACTTCGTCTGCATACCACATTGTAAGTTTACGCACAAGATGGTAATCAGATAATATTACACATAAAATACATATATAATTTAAATATTTATCACTTATTATTTAATTTACTAAGATTTTTAATGGTGATGCTTTTTAAAAAATCTCTATTACGAATTGATAATTTCACCACTAATGAGTTTTAAATTTTTAACAATCCGAGCATCCAAGCAATAACATGTACCACTTCGTAGGACTTTCTCTGTATAATCAGGTCGAACTACCTTCTAGGATGTAAAGAAAAATTATCAATTAATATAAGTTAGTTAGAATAACTGAAAGATTACAGATAAAGTGTTGCAATATCAGTTTGTCAAAACAATTCACTGGGCAGATGAAAATGTATGAAACGAAAGATCTTGGAGCAGAGCTCCATCTTGGTTTGTTTCGTCATCGCCATGCTGAAGACGACTATTTCGGCCCTTAGGCATCGGCATCTGCAGTATTCCAATCTGTAGTATTTTCCATCAGCGGAACGGTTACGCCAGCGGCTGGACGGGGCCGGCTCTGGTCTCCTGCTCGTAACGGTAAATGATCCCGAACTGCTATAAAGGGCCAGTGTCATGATTTCCGGGTACAATATGGGTCTAGTCCCCCTGGATGTGGATGTGTTTCCCAAAGACAACTTTAATAGCAATAAAGAAGGATTGACTACACACTCTAAGCTGTGTAAACGGAATTGGAAATTGAGGGCAACTTTCTAGTCATCGCCGTTTTCTTCTGAGACTGCATTTCTATCTGCTTTTGCAGTTCCAAACAGTTGATTGCTGATTTGCTTGTCTAGATTTTTTAAAGAAATTAGCTGGCAGGAAGGGAGGGAAAACAAAGGATGGAAGGGCAATTTTTCAAGCATAGAAGATACACTTTGACAGCGCAATGGTGCATATTTGGTGCATAAAACCAAATAACACCTGACCGTTTCAGGTTAAGTTATTGATATTGTGACGTGAGATTGAGCGTTCAGGCCCCAGACCAATTGATTAAGAGTCTTGTTGTCATGTGTTTTAAAACTTCCATGGGGTAGATGTGTGTGTTTCGAGGCCTTCTACTCGAATGATGTGCTAACATGCCGAGAAGTCGAGTAGTGGTGAGAACTTCTGTCGGACACAGCCGGGGTTTATCCTCCTCACCGGTGATATCGGCGCCGGGAAAACCACCATTATCCGGCACATCCTCAATCGGATTGAAGACAATATCGAGGTCGCCGTCATCTCCAACACCAATGTCAATTCCGGTGAATTGATCGAACTGGCCTTGCATGAATTTGGGGTTGAATCCATATCCATTGCCATATTCTTCCGGAAATCGACGATGGTCCGAATACCTTCGATGATTCGGTGGAGATGGCTAGATTGGCGGCTGCCGACGGTATTTACGTGATTGTGGCAACGTCGCATCTGAACGAGGAACTCTACAATCCCAGCGAGGTCAGCCGACGGGTTTCCTGGTTGAATCACCTGCTGCGCAAGGAAAAAATCTCAATCACCATCATGCACGGGGCTGATGTATCGGTATGTTTCAGGCCCGACCAGGTGCAGGGGTTCACCATCAATGATTCCGAATATATTCTGGTTGAATTTGCCCACACCCACCTACCCAAAAATGCAGATGAGATTCTGGACCAATTTGTCATCAGCGGCTTCAGACCTATCATCACTCACCCGGAACGCAACCCTTCAATTATCGCAAGTCCCCAATTATTGCTGGATCTGCTCGATAGAAACATCCATGTGCAAGTGACTGCCGGTAGCCTCACTGGTGATTTTGGCATCGAGGCTCAGCAATGCGCTCAACATCTCCTGCGTGCCGGGGTGGTTGATGTAATCGCCACGGATGCCCATTCCACAACCCATCGCAAACCTTTGCTTTCTTTGGGGGTGAAAGCAGCTGCCGAGATAGTCGGCTCGGAAGCGGCGCAGCGAATGGTATTTAGCACACCTGCGAAAATTATCTCCGGGCTTTCCTTTTAAAAGTTTTTTCTTCGAAGTGCGCAGGGAATATCTTACTCATTTGCCTCTCAGGCTTATAAGGTCGTGCGGTATTCGTAATCTGAATATGTACCCTGAAGAATGTTGGTACAGGTCGGAAGGTATTGGTGAAGGTGTAGAAACAGCAAAGCCCATCTATATTCCTCTCTAGTTGTTACCCATAGCGGATAACGAGAGTGGATAAAGACAGGCTATCAATTAATTTCTACCATGACTTGAACCGTGAGTGCGACAACTTCACCCACGGAGTTCCCCCCGCAAGAAGGACTCTACAGCATTTCTAGCTGTTCCAGATGCACCCTTTATCGTTCGGATACCTTTTGTTGCCAACACATTAATCGCTCCGTCACCTATATCGGCAGCAATTAACATTGCGACACCACCCTGTGCAAGCAGGTTTGAAACAGTAAACTTGTAGCCACTACTAACGGAAGATTCGATTATTTCTTCATCCCGGATAACTTTTCCTTCGACTGTAAAAACCGTAAAATTTTTACAAGTATCAAA
>Ga0364909_10067_pt1 | contig 45480 bp, 36 predicted proteins | sample SorcelJu500001C3_3_FD_206966 | JGI IMG/M metagenome (GOLD analysis project Ga0364909, IMG submission 206966) | Enriched cells from Trout Bog Lake Hypolimnion, Wisconsin, USA - BchlTB.June25.5000.01.C3 | ecosystem: Environmental > Aquatic > Freshwater > Lake > Hypolimnion/Profundal zone | place... | reverse complement strand
TGGGAAAGTTATCAAGGAGTGGAGATTACAGATGATTAGGATGGAAACCCACTGAGAGCGAAAATAACGAACTTTTGGCTAAACAGAAAAAACGTCAACAACATTTGAGGAGAAATGGTTCGCCTTCAAGGTGTTCTATCAGCATCCGGGGGGGACCCTTAACAATCTGCCGATGGATGCAATTATTATTTTATTGTCGCCGGCAACGTGATGGAGAACGTCGAGCCCTTACCGGGGATGCTTTCCACCTCCACGGTGCCGTCATGGGCTTGGGCTATATGTTTGACGATAGCCAGCCCAAGACCGGTACCTCCCTGGTCGCGGCTTCTCGCTTTGTCACAGCGGTAAAAGCGTTCAAACAGCCGGGGAAGGTGCTCCTTGGCAATACCGGGACCGTTGTCGGCCACACTGAGATGGACAAGTTCTTCTCCGCGCATGGTCTTACTGCCAGCGCAACGCAAAGTGATACGCGAATCCTGCGGGCTGTAGGCGATGGCGTTGTGCAGCAGGTTGATAACCGCCTGTTCGAGGAGCGGTTGGTTGATCGCTGCCAAAATTTCCTTATCGCATTCGATTTGGACAGTGATGTTTTTCTCGTCGGCCTGGAGGGCGCAGGTCTGGAGGGCGCTCTCCAAAACCGGCCCGACCTCGCCTTTGGTCAGGGTGATTTCTTTCGTATTACTTTGGTCTTCGATGCGGGAAAGCGTCAATAGATCATCAACGATCGCATCTAACCGGTTGGCCTGGCGGACTACAATTTCGAGGAACCGCCGGGCATTATCCTGATCGTCGAGCGCCCCGTCCAACAACGTCTCAACATATCCCTTGATCGCGGTAATCGGCGTCTTTAGCTCATGGGAGACATTGGCAACAAAGTCCTGGCGAATATGCTCCAGACGATTAAGCTTTGTCAGGTCGTTCATTACCAGCAACACACCCATGCTTTTATTGTCTTCATCACGTAGTGGTACGGTATGGGTCTGGAGGATGATCGGATCGGTACCATTGTAGAGAGTGATCTTCTGTGCCTGCTGAGTATTGTGGATGAGGGTGCAATCGATCATCTCCAGCAGGTAGGCGTTGCGGATGACCCCTTGTACAGCTTTGCCCTTGACGACTTCCGAAGGCAGAGCAAACAAAGCTGTGGCAGCCTGGTTCATGCGGATGATATTTTTGTCGGCATCAATGGCCACCACCGAATCTGCCATGCTGGAGAAGACGGCCTCTAGTTCATTGCGCTGCTGAATGATGATCCGGATGCGTCGGTTGATCTGTTCCGCCATCTGGTTTATCGAACCGGCAAGGCCGGCCATTTCTAATGACATATTCTCGCTGCTAATTTTCACCAGTTGATCGATGCGTCCCCTGGTCAGCTGTTCGGCCCCACGCTTCATCTCCTCCAAGGGGCGGCTGATCCTGCGAGCGCAGTACAGGGAGAATAATGCCGCCAGCCCGATCACAGCGAGGCCGATCCCGAACATCCGCCACTGCAGCGAGATAAGCATCGCCTCTACAGGAGTAGTCGGGATAGCGAGGCGCAGAACCCCCCGATGGCCACTGGTCCTAAGTTCAATAGGGATTGCCGCATAGAGCATCGATTCGCCCAGCGTTTTGCTCTCCCGCAGGGAATATCCGGTTTCTCCGGCAAGTGCAGGGACTACCTCCGATCGCGTTGCATGATTATCCATCAGGAGATGATCTTCGTTTGAATCGGCCAGGACCACGCCATCATGATCGATCACCGTGATCCGGGTCGCGGCCCGTCTACCGGTCTGGCGTACAAATTCTTGCAAGGGCTGATCCTGACCCCTGCTGAGGGTAGTAATGGTTGGCTGGATCAGCAAGGCCCGCTCCCGGACCTCTTCTTTGAGCCGCTCAATATAGAAACTGCGGCCGGTGGTGGTCGCTAGCCAGGCGGCCAACAGCATGGAAAAGAGGGTTATGCCAACACAGGCGGGAAAAATCTTCCAAAAAAGACGAATATTTCGCATGGGAGTCTCGATAATGGAGCTGGAAATGCACCCCACATATGTAGGGCTGGTTGGAGGAGGAAGATCAGGGGGGCTTGCTAATCTTGTATTCGGTAGCCGCTGCCCCGCACTGTTTCAATAAAAGCCCCGGATGTACCCAGTTTTTTACGAAGTCCAAAAATCTGCACATCAACGGCCCGGGGAGTGATATTGTAGCCAGACCCTCGAACCTTGGCGATGATGTTCTGCCGGGAAAAGACCCACCCAGGTCTTCCGGCAAGAAGTTCCAAGATGGTAAATTCGGAAGTGGTGAGGTGAATCTTTTCACCGCCCACCAGGACCTCATGTCGACCAGGATGGATTTCCATGTTGTGGCGGATGATGACATCTGCGGCATGGTCCTCATCATCAGAAGATTCTGAGGTTCGGCGCAGGGCGGCCTCGATCCGAGCTATAAGCACCCGCGGACTGAAGGGCTTGGTGACATAATCATCTGCCCCGCTCTCCAGGCCGGAGATAATATCTTCCTCTTCGCTTTTGGCGGTCAGCATGATGATCGGCAATGTTCGGGTCGCTTCCTGGTTGCGCACCGCCCGGCATATTTCTTTGCCGTCTTTGCCGGGCAGCATCAGGTCGAGCACCATCGCGTCGAAATGTTCCTGGTTAAGCAATGGCAGCGCTTCCTCACCGCTGTCGGCACAGGTGACATTGAAGCCCGATTTGATCAGATTGTAACTGACAAGCTGTTGGATGTCGGCGTCATCCTCGACAACCAGGATGCTCGGTTTGCTCACAGGTTTTTCCTCCTAGAGTTGATTTGCAAGGGACAATTTAGGTAATAATTATGTGGTGACCCTTGAGGTTGCAATAGAAAAGGAAAAAGCTAATGATATCCTAATGTATTTATAATGAAGCGATAATCTTTGTCCTGTAACAATGAAAATGACAAGTTATGTGGTACATCGAAAAAATGTTATGGAGAAAAATGTGAGCAGACATATGTATTTTCACCGTGAGATCGATCAGTTAAAAAAAATGATCCTCAACCTGGGCACCTTGGTGGAGGACCGCCTGCGGCGGGCCTGCACACTGCTCGAAACCAAGGATGAAGGGCAGGCCCAAGCGATCATGTCTGAAGACTGGGAGATCGACGACATGGAGATCCGGGTGGAGGAGGAATGCCTGAAAATCCTTGCCCTACACCAGCCAGTGGCTCGCGACCTGCGGCTGATCGTCTCCATCATAAAAATTAACAGCGAACTAGAGCGGATCGCCGATATTGCGGTCAATATCGCAAAACGCATTCTTACCATCAATAATTGCAAGACCGCTGATTTTATCTTTATCCTTGATTATCAGCCCATGGCCACCAAGGTTCTGGAGATGGTGAAAACAAGCCTGGACGCCCTGGTGACCGAGGACGCTGGACTGGCCCGCAAGGTTTTCCTCATGGACGACCAGGTTAACCGGAAGCGGGATGCGGCCTATAAAACCGTCATGGAAGAGATCAGTCGTAACAGCAACAATGCCGCCTGTCTCGTCAATATCTATTTGATAGCCCGCCATCTTGAACGCATTGGCGATAGGGCCAACAATATTGCGGAGGAGGTCATCTACCTGGTCGAAGGCGAAATCGTCCGCAGCAGCGAAGACTCACACTGAGAGCTACAGGCATGACTGTTGCAATTCAGGGTTCGGCTTTTCCAAACAATGTGACGATTGTCAGCTTGAGAACCTGTAGACGTGCACTTTGCAATAAGAAAACTTTGTTCAAGTCGGCAGCCGAAATGGGTAAATCGAAGGCACTGTTTTAATAAAAAGAGAGGCCGACCTAGCCTCTCCCTTTGCCTGACAGGCTATGATGGCCTGCACGACTACAATATTTATTTTCCCAAGCAAGTCCCTGTTTCTAATGCAGCCCGGACCCATGGGTGATCCAAGGGCACGACCTTGCGTTTACCAACCACCTCCGACAGTTTCACTAACTCCGTGGACTCGCCTTTTACCGCCACCATACAGCCAAACCGCTTCTCGTCGATTGCTGCAACGCAGGCAGTGCCGAGTCGGGTGGCCAGTATTCGGTCGGTGGCAGTGGGTGCCCCACCGCGTTGCAGGTGGCCAAGGATGGTCAATCTGCTTTCCAATCTAGTAAGGGCTTCCAGTTGTGCGGAAAGACGCAGAGTATTTGTGGCGTGGTTGGCCTGGAAGGCGTTGAGCGTAGAAATAAGTTTTTCCTGTTTCTTTTCGTCCTTGGTAGCCTGTTTTTCTTCCTGCAATTGCGCCAGTTCCTTGGCATCTTCTTGCGAGAGGGCTCCTTCAGAAACGGCAACGATACTGAAATTTTTGCCCCGGTGCCGTCGTCTGCGGATGGCCTCGGCCACCTGATTGATATCGTAGGGCATCTCCGGGATAAGGATGACGTCGGCCCCGCCGGCCATGCCTGCACCCAGGCCAAGCCAGCCGGTGTTGTGGCCCATGATCTCGACGACGATAATGCGATGGTGGCTGTGCGCGGTGGAATGGAGGCGGTCGATGGCCTCGGTGGCAATGGAGAGGGCGGTGTCGAAACCGAAGGTGATGTCGGTCATGGCAACATCGTTGTCGATGGTCTTAGGCAGGGTAATGACATTCATTCCCGCCTGCGCCAGGCGATACGCGTTTTTCTGGGTGCCGCCACCGCCGATACAGACCAAGGCCTCGAGATTATGACGATGGTAGTTGTCAATAATCACCTCGGTCATGTCTTGCACCTTGGAGCCCACCGGCATTTTATGTGGTTTGTCGCGACTAGTGCCAAGGATGGTCCCTCCCAGGGTGAGAATGCCGGAGAGAATCTCGCCCTCCAGGCGTACGGTCCGGTTTTCCATAAGGCCGCGAAAGCCGTCGCGGAAACCGATGACCTGCATGTTATAGGCATTGAGGGCGCTCTTGCCGATGGCCCGGATGGCCGCATTGAGTCCGGGGCTGTCACCGCCCGCTGTCAGGATGCCTATACATTTCCCCATGTCTTCTCCTCCAAAGCTTGATCTTCTCTCAATTATGTTCAGTCAGTTCATTTTTTTTAAAACATATTGACCCAATCACCGCAATAATCCTAACCAAATCCTAATAATCTTCGAACTTACCTTTAATATTGTGGTGATATCTTCGTATGGGTTCAGGTGAGATAGGCTCACCCTGCATTACTGGAGCAACCATGCCGCCTCTTCTGCTTGTCACCCTTGTTTTTACTCTGTCCGCCCTTGCCTACTGGCAGGGAAGACGGCGGGCCTTTGCCCTGATGGTGCGGCCGGCAGCGGTAAAAATGCATTCCCGTCCGGGCTATTACGGGATGCTGACTGCCCTGTGGTGTGCCCTCCCCGCGCTGGCAATCGTCATTGTCTGGCAGCTGGCGGCAGAACCGCTGCTCACCAGCCTGGCGATGAAGGGCCTGACCGCGGCCAGGGACCATCTCAGTCCGGACCAGCAGGGTCTCCTGATCAACGACCTGCGCAACCTGGTTGCGGGCAATGCTACTGGACGCGAGATCGATCCTCTGCTTCAAGCCGCGGCCGATCGATATATCGGGATGCACCAGGTCAGCAACATGGCTCTGGCGGTGGTGGCCCTGGCCACCGCCGTGATCGCCGCCTACCTCGTCCAGGCGCGCATCAACCCGGAGCTACGGGCCCGCAACCAGGTGGAGCGGGCGATTGAAATCCTCCTCTCTCTCTGTTCCACCCTGGCAGTCTTTATTACGATAGGTATCGTCCTTTCCGTCTTGTTTGAATCCCTCCGCTTTTTCCAGAAGATTCCTTTTTTCGATTTTCTTTTTGGGTTGCAATGGTCCCCGCAGATGGCAATGCGTGCCGATCAGGCCGGGAGTTCCGGCAGTTTCGGCGCCATCCCGGTCCTGGCCGGAACCTTTCTCATCTCCGGCATCGCCATGGCCATCGCCGTCCCTCTGGGCCTGATGTCGGCCGTCTATCTCTCGGAATATGCGGGCCCAAAATCCCGCACCATCATCAAGCCGCTCCTTGAAATTCTCGCCGGGATCCCCACTGTGGTCTACGGCTTCTTCGCGGCCCTGATCGTCGCCCCGTGGATCCGAAACGCAGGCCTGACATTCGGTTTATCGGTCTCTTCGGAAAGCGCGCTTGCCGCCGGTCTGGTCATGGGCATCATGATCATCCCCTTTGTCTCCTCGCTCTCCGATGATGTCATCAACGCCGTGCCCCAGTCCCTGCGCGACGGCTCCTATGCCCTGGGCGCCACCCGCAGCGAAACGATTAAACAGGTCATCCTGCCTGCCGCCCTTCCCGGTATTGTCGGTTCCATCCTGCTGGCGGTGTCGCGGGCCATCGGCGAGACCATGATCGTGGTTATGGCCGCGGGCCTGGCGGCCAATCTCACCCTCAATCCCCTGCAGGCGGTGACCACGGTGACCGTGCAGATCGTCACCCTGCTGGTCGGCGACCAGGAGTTCGACAGCCCCAAGACCCTGGCGGCCTTTGCCCTGGGGATGCTGCTTTTTGTCGTCACCCTGGTGCTCAATGTCATCGCCCTCTATGTGGTCCGCAAGTATCGGGAAGAATATGAATAACCAACAACCGCTCTCCACCATGGACCGGGTCAACGTCGGCCTAGCCAAACGCTATCGCAAGGAACGTCGGTTCCGGCTGTTCGGGCTTGCCGCCATTATCGCCAGCCTGCTGTTTCTGGTGCTGCTGCTCGGCTCCATCACCTCCAAGGGCTGGACCGCCTTTCAGCAGACGCAGATCTTGCTCGATGTGTATTTTGACCCGCTCGCGCTCGATGTCAAGAACCTGGCCACTGCCAACTACGCCAGCCTAGTGAACCACGCGGTACAGGTGCTGTTCCCGCAGGTGGAAAGCCGTGAGGACAAGCGGCGGCTGGGCAAACTGATCAGCAGCGGCGCAGCCTTTGATTTGCAGAAGATGGTGATCAACAATCCAGAGCTGATCGGCACCAATCAAGCCCTCTGGGTGGTAGCCAAAGATGAAGTGGATATGTTTGCCAAAGGATACATTCCCCGGAATGTGCCGGAATCCGAACGCCGGGTGAGCGACAAGCAGATTGCCTGGATCGATCAGCTGGCAGCAGCGGGGCGGCTCAAGAAGCGATTCAACACCACCTTTTTTCAGGCCGGCGATTCCCGCGAGCCTGAACTCGCCGGAATCCGGGGGGCGGTGATGGGATCGATGTTCACCCTGATCGTTACCCTGGCCCTGGCTTTTCCCATCGGGGTGGCCGCAGCGGTCTATCTGGAGGAGTTCGCCCCCAAGAATCGCTGGACCGACCTGATTGAGGTCAATGTCAACAACCTGGCGGCGATTCCCTCGATCGTTTTCGGTCTGCTCGGCTTGGCGGTCTTCCTCAATTTCATGAACCTGCCGCGCTCGGCCTCCCTGGTCGGCGGTCTGGTGCTGACGCTGATGACGCTGCCCACCATCATCATCGCCAGCCGGGCATCATTGAAATCGGTGCCGCCCTCGATCCGGGAGGCAGCCCTGGGAATCGGAGCGTCCAAGATGCAGACGATCTCGCACCATATCCTGCCGCTCGCCCTGCCGGGGATGATGACCGGCACCATCATCGGCATGGCCCGCGCCCTAGGGGAGACCGCACCGCTCTTAATGATCGGCATGGTGGCCTTTATCGTTGATGTCCCCCACAGTTTCAGTGACCCGGCCACCGTCCTGCCGGTACAGATCTATCTCTGGGCCGACAGCCCGGAACGGGCCTTTGTCGAACGGACCTCAGCGGCCATCATGGTCCTGCTGTTCATCCTGCTCCTGATGAACGGGGCGGCGGTCTTTCTGCGCAACAAGTTTGAACGGCGTTGGTAACGCAAATAGAATTATTCCCTAACAAAAACTAAACAGGAGGGGAAGGTGGTCCTATTCGTCCCCTCTCATATTATTTTTCAAAGGAGCTTACCCATGCAGAAAATTGGATACACCCTGGCCGCAGCCTCCCTGATGCTTGCTTCCGCCGCTACCACTACCATGGCGACAGAGGGCCGTGACTACATCTCTATGGTCGGTTCGGGAACAGTCTATCCCTTTGCCGCCGCCGTGGCTGAGCAGTTCGGCAAGACCAGCAAATTCAAGACGCCGAAAATCGAAGCCACCGGCACCGGTGGCGGCATGAAGCTGTTCTGTGCCGGTGCAGGGGTTGATACCCCGGATATCACCAACGCCTCCCGGCAGATGAAAAAATCTGAGATGGAGGCTTGTGAAAAAAACGGCGTCACCGAGGTGGTCGAGGTGAGGGTCGGTTATGACGGGATTGTCTTTGCCAACAGCAAGAAGGCCGCGCCCATGCAACTGAGCCGGAAAGACATCTATCTCGCTCTGGCTAAGCAGGTGCCCAGCCCTGCGGGCGGCGACAAACTGGTTGCCAATCCCTACAAGACCTGGAAGGATGTGAATCCCGCCCTGCCGGCCAACAAGATTGAGGTCTTTGGCCCGGCGCCCATCTCCGGAACTCGCGACGCCTTCACCGAGCTGGTCATGGATAATGGCTGTGAAACCTTCCCCTTCATCAAGGCCATGGAGAAGAGCGATGCCAAACAATTCAAAGCCGTTTGCCAGACCCTTCGTGAGGACGGCGGCTATGTTGAGGCTGGCGATAATTACAATCTGATCGTGCAGAAGTTGGAAACCAGCCCGGCAAGTATGGGTATCTTCGGTTTTAGCTATCTTGATCAGAATGGGGACAAGGTTCAGGGCTCCATGATCGACGGTTCGATTCCGACTTTCGAGAACATCGCCTCAGGCAAGTATGTGGTGTCCCGTCCGCTCTTCTTCTATGTAAAGAAAGCGCATGTAGGCGTTGTCCCGGGTATAAATGAATACATAGCTGAGTTCACCAGCGATCGAGCCTGGGGGAAAGAAGGCTATCTGGCGGAAAAAGGGCTGATCCCGGCGCCTGCGGAAGAACGGAAAGCCAATGCGGAGATTGCAAAATCTCTGAAGCCCATGGTGATGAAATAAGCGAAAAAAGAATGAGGCAGTTCAGGCAGACGGGCGGGGCTTGCAGTTCCGCCCGTTGCTGCTGGGCAGCCCTGCCGCAGCGTGGCAATATGCAATCAAGGCTGCAGGAAAGCGATGGCACAATGACCCGCCGGACCCTCTCAATTGGGTGGAGGCGAGTGGAGCAAGATGATGACAACAGCAACGGGATCGGTTTTTGATATGCGGGATGCGCTCTTGATAGGGAACGAGGCGGAAGCGGTAGCGGCCAAGACGCGAAAGGTCGACCGCGATCTGCGCCAGACCGTTGGCGTCCCCTTTGTCGAGGAGCCGCGGATGATCTGCCGGGAGGTAAATGTCTATTACGGCGACAAGCATGCCATCAACAACGTGACCATTGATGTCGGCAAGAACGAGGTGCTGGCGATGATCGGCCCTTCCGGCTGCGGCAAGTCGACCTTTCTGCGCTGCCTCAACCGGATGAACGACACGATTGCCGGCTGCCGGGTGACCGGCGAAATCCTGCTCGATGATTTTAACATCTATGACAAAAAAGTGGATGTGGTGCCCCTGCGGGCCCAGGTGGGCATGGTTTTCCAGAAACCCAACCCCTTTCCCAAATCCATTTTTGACAACGTCGCCTATGGACCGAAAATTCACGGCCTGGTCAATAATAAATCGGAGCTTGCCGATATCGTGGAAGACTCCATCAAAAAAGCCGGGCTATGGAGCGAAGTGAGCGATCGCCTTGATCAACCGGGGACCGGACTCTCCGGCGGCCAGCAGCAGCGCCTCTGTATTGCCCGGGCCATTGCGGTGCGGCCGGAGGTGATTCTCATGGATGAGCCCTGCTCCGCCCTCGATCCGATCGCTACCGCGACGATAGAAGACCTGATTACCGAACTGAAAGAGCATTATACCATCGCTATCGTCACCCACAACATGCAGCAGGCGGCCAGGGTCTCCCAGCGTACCGCTTATTTTCATCTCGGCGATTTGGTTGAGGTCGGCCCCACGGATCGCATTTTCACCAATCCCCGCCACCAGCTGACCGAAGATTATATCACCGGCCGTTTTGGTTGAGAGATGCAAGACAAAGCTACAATAGAAAAACCAATGACCGATATGAAATCGGATAAAATGACAAAAAAGAACAAAAAAGACATGAAATCGAAAAAGAAATCCGACAAAATGACGGAAAAACCCATGACTGATGTGAAGTCTGACAAGGAGATGAACACTAAATAAACAAGCAGACTGGCAGATTTTAATAAAACAAAAACGGTCAGCCTACCTGCTCTGAGTGCCTGGAAGACTTTCCTACTTCCAGGCACCCCCTTCCCCACACTACCTTCTTTCGTATATTAATCTCATAATGCCAACACCCCGTTATCAATTAAGGGTTAAATACCATGTAACCTTCTTACTGCTCGGTGCTATTGCCTTCACGATACCCGCCTATTCAGCAGAGGACGAACAATGGATCGCCACATGGGCGGCTGCTCCGAGCTTAGCAGGTCCACCGATGAAGCCTCAGACTATACGCCAGATCATCAGAACAAGCCTCGGCGGATCGAGGCTGCGTATTCGCCTCTCTAACTTGTTTGGCACAAAACCAGTTAATATCGGACCAGTACATATAGCTATCCATAAAAACGACTCGGCCATCCAGCCGAAAAGCGATAATGCGTTGACTTTCGGTGGCAAATCGACCGTCACTATCGCCAAAGGGGAAAGTGTTTTGAGTGATCCCGTCAACATGGAGGTCGCTCCGTTACAGGAACTAGCAGTGAGCTTGTATTTACCTCGACATACAGGCCCAACAACTATCCATGACAACTCCTCCCAGACCACTTTCATTACAAAAACCGGTAATGCCACAGCAGCAGAGATCCTTCCTGAAATCGAAATTAACGAAAACGAAAATCGATTCTTTTTGACCGACGTGGAGGTGGCTTCCAACCCCAACGCACGAGCCATCGTGATTTTCGGTGATTCCATTGCCAATGGGAACGGGTCAACTGCGGATGATAATTCACGATGGCCAGATGTGCTGGCCACCAGATTGCAGGCAGATAAGACCCTCGCGTCGATTGCTGTCGTCAATGCAGGTATTGGAGGCAATCGTATTCTGATGGAGGGCTCAGGCCCTTTCACTGGTCCGAGTGCGCTCTCACGCTTTGACCGTGACGCACTAAGCAAATCAGGTGTTCGCTGGATTCTTGTACATGAAGGGATAAACGACATCATTGCCACAAGCAAGTTTACGTCGCCCAAAGTCCGTGTTTCGGCCCAACAAATAATTGATGGTATGAAGTTACTGATTGCACGTGCACACAATAAAGGACTCAGAATATGGGGCGCCACGTTATTGCCTTTCAGGGGGGAATTATCTCACTCAAATATGTTTGAGGTAATGCGAGAGACAAAACAAGAAGAAATACGCCAGATGGTAAATTCGTGGATTCGTATAGCTGGCGTATTTGACGCAGTTATTGATTTTGACAAGGTGATTCGCGATCCAATTCACACTTATCGATTATTGCCCGCCTTTGACAGTGGCGATCATTTGCATCCAAATGACGCAGGGTACGCCGTTATGGCAGAATCGTTCGATCTCCGCCTGCTTTCTCAAGATAAATGAAGAATCTTGGTTGTCGCACTCCTCTTCCGTTTATTCCCCGACTCTTAGTTGCAGATTAAATAAAGACAACAAGCCTCCTGCGAAAATCTGTGTCGAGTGGCAAGCTGTTTTTCAATCAACGCGTGCCATGAAGAGGTGCCGATTATTGAGACAGGTGTATCGGGTGGCGCAGAGGAACCGCCCCCCTGCGCTCCCACGGAACCGTACTTGAAAGTCTCCCTTCATACGGATCTTGTCGTTGAGCCGTTTAGCTCTGGTAATCCAAGTTCCACAATGTGCAAATAGCCCTGATTGGGTTCTGCATCAGGCCTATTGATCGGTAGAAGCACCCTCTTTTGCTCCGCTCCGTATTTCGCCTATCCATAAGATGTACACCCTGACCAACTGGTCCAAGCTGGCTTTTCACCTGTCACGAAAATTCCTCAAGTCATTTTTTCTAATGTGGCTATGAATGAAACTCAGCCTGATACGTTGCCCACCTGCCTTGTCACAGCATTTACGTCTGGATGGGAAGATGGCATTAATTTTTTGTCACAATGCCAACTCGGGCGTGGCTTCATCTCAAATTTTGCTGAGTTTCATTAAGAGCCACTTTTTCTAATGTTTAACTCATTGTTTTTTAATATTAACCTAACAAGAGAATGCTACATTTATCATTGAGTTTTCTGTTCATCTAACAACACCAAAGAGATGCTTTTTCTGAATACGGCATGACCGTACTTGAATATTAAAGGGCTTAAGCGCCCTGCAAGCATGCTAAATAATAAAGAGGATCAATTATGAGTGCTCAAATCATTTATGACAAAAAGGTTCAAGTTATCCGAGTTAATGGAGAAAATTTAATTGATTTAAGTTCAGTTAAGGATGGTTCAAAAGCTACCCTTTATTCGAAGAGAGGATCGGAGCAGGACATTGCCTTTGAAGCAATTTTTAATTTCCACGACAATGAACTATTTCCATTCAGCTTAGATGCTCTATCTCTTACACCTGCTTCTTTTATTCGAACCCTTGTTGAGAATGGGCTTTTGGTTGTAGGCTTGGAATGTTCAGGCGAATTTGCCAAAGCATACAAAGTAATTAAAAGCGAACATCTTACAATATCATAATATATTTTTGATTACCCCTGAAACTCAGCCGAATTTTTTCGTGGTGGGCCGCTATGTTACCTATTTCAAACATTCACCACGAGTGCGCCATGGCTAAATGTCAGTTATGCGAAAAAACTAACATTTAGCCTACCGCATCAACAATTTCTGCATTGATCGTGACATGCTTTGTTTCCCGTTCTTCTTCTCTATAGAAAAACTGTGTGTGGTACACAATCCTTTAGCCAGTGACCACCAGCAAAGCCGGTGGCTTGAAAGATTGGGAACCGCTCAAAGCGGTATGTTAAACAGATTCTCCGACCACCATTCGGTGGTCAACTATCTGAATAATTGCAGTTACTCGATACGATGGTCTTGGTATAATCGATAAATCTATCGAAAGTTATTTATAAATAAAACCAACAATATATATCGGAATTTAGTAGCGCGGCACAAATTCTCGGCGCCTCCACCATTTTACGGTTCAACATTCAAAGACATCTCTGCCCACGCCCTCCCTTCAGAGACTGCTTTATTTATTTGGAAGTCAATATATCCATCACTGTTTACCCGAACCAACCAATATTTTTCCAAAAAAAATCATAAATTTAACTACCTAATATTCTTTAAATTCCATATCGAATTTATCAGATCGAGTCTTGACTTCACGACTAAATAAATAACCGGTACTCGTTTAGGGTCTTCAACTGTCGTGGCCGTGAGCATCTTGCGAAGATTCAGACTGATCAAAACTTCCAGCATCCGACAACAGTCTTTAAATCAGACGACTGATCGGCAAATGGCCTCTGAGGCATGACTGCCCCCAATTGCGACTCTTTCCACTGGCATTCAAAGGCCAGGAGGTCTCTTTCTTAACCCTGGTTCATCAATGTGTGGCGTGAATCTAGAGCATCTGTCAAATCTCCATCCTCACCAAATTCAAAATAAATGTTTTCCTGACCCAACCATAACAAACGTGGATTAAAAGAGCGGCAGGATAAACTCTTTTGCTTGCAATACCTTCGGCGTAACAGGACCGAGATGACCATTGAAGTTGCTCGTTAGGAATATGACTGCGGATAAAATATCGACATGTTTTTTCTATCTCTTTTCATTCTCAAATCTCATAACCAGGTGTTACCTTTGATACCCCTTGATATTACAGCCGAGAAATGTACAGAATCAGCTCTCCGTGAGAGCGAAGAACGATTTTCCAAGATTTTCCAATCCAATCCAGCACCCATAATTATCTCAGAAATCGAATCCGGTCTTTTGTTGGACGTCAACCAGCGATGGCTGACCATGCTTGAATATTCCAGGGAAGAGGTTATTGGACGAACCGCTAAAGAAATAGGTGCCTGGCAAAATCCCGAAGAACGGGAATGCATGGTACGGGAATTACGAGAAAAGGGATTCCTTCGAGACTATCCAGTGCTGTTGCGGGCAAAATCAGGCAGGGTCAGATTCACGCTTCGGTCAACGGAAATAATCGTTCTCAACGGTAAAGAGGTATTGGTATCGCTTATCTATGACGACACAGATCGCCAGAGGACGGAACGCATTTTGCGAGAAAGCGAAGAAAAATTTTCACTGGCTTTCGATGCCGGTCCTGATTCAATAAATATCAATCGCCTTGAAGACGGTCTATATGTGGATGTTAACAAAGGTTTTACGGAGATAACTGGATTTACTCGTGAAGATGTCCTAGGAAGGACCTCTCTGGAAATTGGAATATGGCATGATGCAGCCGACAGGATGCAGATGGTGGAGGAACTTAAAAGAAACGGAAATTGTAATAATTTCAATGCTATATTCCGTAAAAAGGATGGCAGTCTTCTTCACGGATTACTATCTGCTCGTATAATCAGCTTGAATAAGACACCTCACATCATCTCAATCACTCGCGATATCACCGCCAATGTTAAACTCGAAGCACAGTATCTCGAAGCACAGAAAATGGAATCCGTCGGCCGGTTGACCGGTGGAGTTGCTCATGATTTTAACAACATTCTTGCAGTCATTATGGGCTATACCGAAATGGCCATCGGGCTAACCGATCCGTCCCAGAAGGTACACAAGTATTTAGAAAAGATCTATGAAGCCGCGAATCGATCCGCCGATATTATAAGGCAATTGTTGGCTTTCTCTCGAAAACAAACCATTGCCCCCAAGGTGCTTGATTTTAACTTTGCAGTGGAAGACATGCTGAAAATGCTCTTTCGGTTGATCGGAGAGAATATTGATCTTGTCTGGGTGCCAGCGCCGGTCTCGCTTCCTGTAAAAATGGATCCAGCTCAAATTAGCCAGATCTTACTGAATCTCTGCGTTAACGCAAGAGACGCAATTGAAGAAACCGGTAAGCTCATTATCAAAACCAATACGCTCATTGTTGACAAAGAGTACTGCGCTGTTACCGATACCCCGGATATCATCCCTGGCAAATATGTGGTACTTTCCGTGAGTGATAATGGATGCGGCATGGAGCAGGATGTCATCGATAAAATATTTGAACCGTTTTTCACGACTAAGGGACATTTTGGCACCGGTCTAGGGCTATCAACGGTATATGGCATCGTCAAGCAAAACGGCGGTTTCATCAATGTCGACAGTCATCCGCGCTTAGGAACTACCATTAAGCTTTATTTTCAATTTCATGAAGGCTCCCCATGTGAGAGTATGCTTTGGAGAAAAGGGGAGGAATTCGATAAACCCAAAAATGGACGAGGCGAAACTATTCTTCTGGTCGAGGACGATAAGGACATGTTGCATCTGAGCTCTATCATTCTGGAGGAATTGGGTTACCGGGTGTTAAGAGCGAATTCTCCATACGAAGCGCTGCGATTGGCCAAACGACGCACTCATGAGATTGATCTCCTCATCACCGATGTGATCATGCCCGAGATGAACGGGAAAGAGCTGTCACATCAACTGCTTTCTCAATACCCCACCCTTAAATTGATGTATATGTCCGGTTATCCAGGAGATGTCATCGCCCACCATGGAGTCTTTAAGGAAAGAACTCATTTTTTGCAGAAGCCTTTCTCTTCAAAAGAATTGTCCGTTAAGGTCAGAGAAGTTTTAGGCGATCTGTAGAAATTGCACCTCGTCCGCAAAATCTGTAGGTAGATCTATGATAATTAGCCCCAGAACCTGAGCCTCTCCGGAAGTGAAGAGAGTGGGCAGCTACCGCCCAGTCACCCTTGCATGGTATTGCCCAGCCACGAAGTTATAGAACAAAAAATGGCGTAATGAACTATTGCTCATGAGCAAAGCGGATGAAATCTGACACATTTTAAGTAACTCAACCAGCTGAAATATTATTGAGAAAAGGTGTCTATGATCAGTTTGAAGAACATAACAATTGGGAAACAATTGATTATTACGGGAGTTGTTACAACCATGGTAGCTTCCATGATGCTCACTGGCATTGCATTGTGGCAGAACCACCAGGTGGAAAACATAGCTGAAACTGAAACCATGCAACTTGCCAGTGCTCAGCAGAAAAGCATTGGTGCTGGCATCGTTGCCATGCTTGTCAGCCAACAAGAGGTGCTGGAGGAAAAGGTTGTTTCCGATTTGAAGGTGGCGCAAGATGTGCTGCGACAGACAGGCGCGGTTCAGTTGAGTGAGCAAAGCATCGAGTGGCAGGTAGTCAACCTGGCCACCCAAGCACGGACCACGGAGCGCCTACCCAAAATGATGGTTGGTGAAGTTTGGCTGGGGCAGAATGCCGAGATGTCTAAACCATCTCCGGTGGTGGATCGGGTTCGGGAGTTGGTGGGCGGCACAAGTACTATTTTTCAACGGATGAATGAACAAGGCGACATGCTGCGGGTCGCCACAAACGTGGAGACCAAGGATAATAAACGGGCCATAGGTACCTACCTTACGGCAAAAAATGCCGACGGCAATTCCAACCCCGTGCTACAGGAGGTCCTTGCTGGCAAGAGCTACAAAGGCCGCGCTTTTGTAGTCAACAAGTGGTACGTCACCGCCTACGAGCCAATTCGTGACACAGCTGGGAAAGTCATAGGTATGCTCTATGCGGGTGTACCTGAGGAAAGTGCCGCAAGCCTTCGCCGGGAGATTCTGAATACCAAGGTGGGCAAAACCGGATATGTCTATGTCCTTAATCCCAAAGGGCAATATATCATTTCCCGTAAAGGCGAACGTGACGATGAAAATATTTGGGACTCTAAGGATGCCGCTGGAAACCTGTTTATCCAAGATATCGTCAAGCGGGCCATGGCACTGAAGCCTGGAGAATTTGCCGAGGTCAAATATCCGTGGCAGAATCCCGGTGACCCACAACCTCTTCAAAAGACTGTCGCCATCAGCTACTTTGCACCTTGGCAGTGGATTATTTGTGCTGGAACCTGGGACGAGGAGATTTTTCAAGGTGTCCATGTTATCCAGACAGCCAACAGTCGAAGCCGGATGATCATGCTGTCCTTACTGGCAACCTCGTTGGTCGGCGTAGCGTTGTTATGGCTCATCCTGGCCCGCGGTATCGTTCGCCCCATCAAGGACTGTGTTGGCTTCACCGAACTCCTGGCTCAAGGGGATTTCTCGCGCGACGTGCCTATGGTGTTGCGCCAGCGAGGAGATGAAATGGGCGACTTGGCGCGTGCCTATCACACGATGGTTAACAATATCCGTGAAATGTTGAAGAGCATGATGGAGAGCACGCAGACCCTGACCTCCTCCTCCACCGATCTGGCGGCTGTTTCCAAGCAGTTGTCGTCGGCAGCCAAGGATACGACTGACAAGTCTTCAGCTGTTGCAACTGCGTCCAGGGAAATGAACACCAATTTCCAGTCAGTTTCCGCAGCGATGGAGCAATCAACCAGTAATGTCAACATGATTGCCTCCTCTACTGAAGAAATGACCGCGACAGTCAATGAAATTGCCGAGAGCGCTGAAAAAGCACGGATGATCGCCGAAACGGCGGTCAGGCAGTCCCAGTTGACTACGGTTAAAATGACCGATTTGGGAGCGTCAGCTAAAAAGATCGGTCACGTAACAGAGACTATCACTAAAATCTCCGAACAGACCAACCTCCTAGCTTTGAACGCCACTATCGAGGCGGCCCGTGCAGGTGAAGCGGGCAAAGGTTTTGCGGTCGTTGCCAATGAGATCAAAGAACTTGCCCGGCAGACGGCAGCGGCTACCGTAGATATCAAAGATCAGATCAGCGAAATGCAAAACACGACATCGATTACGGTTGCAGACATCGAGAAAATTTCTGCGGTTATCGTAGAGATAAATAATGTCATTAACGGTATAGCCACCGCCGTAGAGGAGCAGTCGGCGGCAACCAGCGAGATCGCCAATAACATTTCACAAGCGTCCCTAGGTATTGCAGAGGTTAATGAGAATGTAGCGCAGAGTACGATAATTGTTGCTGATATTACTCGCGACATAACTGGAATTAATCAGCAGTCAAATCAAGTGGGAGAAGGAAGCAACCATGTTCAATTAAGTGCCCAGAGCTTGGCAGACTTGGCCTTTAAGCTCGAAACTTTGGTTAAAAAGTTCAAGGTTTGACTAAAAACTTCAAAGATTAGGGTTGATAGCATCAACGCCGCGATCTGTGCTGATTGCGGCTTAAATTCAGTAGAAAAATAGGCTTTGGCCGCAGAGTCTCTGGGTAGATCTATAATAATCTACCCAGAACCTGAGCCCCTCTGGAAGCGAAGTGGATGGGCAACTGCCGCCCCCTCACCCTTGCCGCCATGTTTTTGCCAGTATTGTCCGGCCCCAGGGTTTCATAAATCACATCCGACCTTACCTTGCCGGGGAAAGTTTCTTCCCAAAAACTTCTCAGGGTTGGCCAGGCAGAATCTAAAGTTTTGTAAGGAATTTTGGTCACCCCAGATAGGAACACACGAATGGATAGGAGATGACATTGTTTTCTGAAAAGAAAAAAGCATGGCCCCACCTTCTGGGCTGTATCGCGCTAATACTGGCCATGGCAGTACAATCAAACGCTGCCGGCGACAAACTCGTCATCGTCACCATTCCCGACTACCAGGCAGAAACCCTCAAGACTAAATATGCTCCACTTGTAGAATTACTGAGCCGCAAGCTGCATAAACAGGTGGATTTTGTGATCGCGCAAAATTATGAAGAAGTAAGCAAACGTATCTATATGCAAGTCGCTGATTTGGGCATCTTGGGACCAAACAGTTATGTTGAAGCCAAGGAGAAGTACCCTGAACTCATTTATCTTGCCACCTGTAAAGACCCGGAAGCTTACTACCACAGCCTGATCATAACCCGAAAAAGTTCCCGTCTCAAATCGCTTGCGGCTCTTAAAGAAACAAGTTTCGGTTATACGGAAACCAAATCCACCTCCGGATACCTCTATCCGCGGCAGATGATCAAGAAAGCAGGATTTGATCCTGATACGTTTTTTTCAAAAACTTATTTTCTCAATAGACACGATAAAATTTACGATGCGATCGCCAAAGGTTCCATTGATGCTGGTGGAGTGAGTTCATTGTCCTGGAATGAGGCCGTCAAAAGAAATGGAGACGTTTTTCAAATTCTCGGAACTTCAGATCCGATTCCCTGGAATCCAGTTGTTGCAGGTCCGCATCTTTCACCAAAGATAATTGCGGAGATTCGTGAAATTTTGCGAAACGCAGAACATGATAAAACATTTACCAACAGTTCTTCAACCCTCAGAGGATTTCTCGTTAGAGACGACTCCTTCTACGATATCGTCCGGCAAGAGCGCCGTCTGAAATAACACCATCATGATTCGTTTTAGTTTGATTCATCGTATCCTCCTCTGGATTCTCATCCCCATTGCCTGCGTCATTGGCTTTGTCTTCTTCCAACTCCAAGGGATGATCACTCGCTTGTCTGATCAGCAAGGAAAAGATATTGTCGGGCAAGTTGCCCGGGTTGAAAACGAATTGCAATTGGTTCTGGATACGACCGAACAACTGACCGAAATGATTTCCAGGGACAGCAGACTCCTCGGTGCCTACAAAAATAGAGAAACCGACTTTCTCTATCAGGTGGGTAGCAACAGTATATTCTCAAAGCTGGTGGACCAGGTAATTTTTGTCGATCTGGACGGTACCGTTTTAGCAAGAGGACAAGATGAGTTCGCTTTTAATGATTCCTTAGCGACAGACCCGTTTTTTCGTATGGCGGCAAGGCATCAGGGATTCTCCGGGATAGTGCAACGGGAAGAAGGCCTTTCCTTCCTGGTTGTCCTCCCTATCATGGAGTTCGGTACCGTCTTCCGGGGCGCTCTTCTTGTTTCCCGACACATCGCCCCCCCACTTGTTGAGAAAATGGAAAAAGAATTGGGGCTCACCATTGTCCTCAATCACCTCAATCAAAACCTTGCAAATACCACGGACGAGAAGACGGGGACAGCGCGTTTTGGCAAGCAACTACCTTTCCTCTCCATAGATTCGACACCATGGTTTCTGACGATCAACAAGAGCTATGCGGCCGAATTGGCGGAATTCAAGGCCAGCAGGTTGAAAATTCTGCTATTCTCCCTCATCGCAACCACGTTCGCTCTCATTTTTGTCTATGTTTCTCTTGGGTATCTGCTCAGACCGATGCGGCGCCTTCGATCTTGGCTGGAGCAGTATAAAGAGGGCGGTCTCAGGCTCGATGATCTGGATAAAAAGATTATCACCCAGAACAACAAAAATAACGAACTTGGTTATATTTCTCATTCGGCCCTGACAACTATTCAGGAATTGGAGGCGGCACGCGCGGTGCTCCAGCAGTTCCATCTGAGTCTGGAGCAGCTTGTTGAGGAACGAACGAGCCAGCTCTCGATAAAAACGGAACAATTGCAAGCTGAGGTCCGAGAGCGCGAACAGGCGGAATCGAAAATACAGGGATTGAAAAATCACCTGCAAAGTATTTTCGATTCGATGACTTGCGCTCTGATCGGCGTGGATGTTGCTGGATCGATAACCTTCCTGAACTTTCAGGCGCAAAAAATCAGTGGCTTGCTTAGCGACGACATGAAAGGAGCTCCTGTTGAACGGATGTTGAAGGTATTTGATCTCACCACAGAAGACATCCTTGGCAAGACGACGCATGAGAGTGACCAATGGCAATTCCGCCGTTATACAACCCAGCATGCCGGAGCACCTCTGTATCTAGACATCACCACCTATCCATTTCGATATAACACTGAGGAAGGGACGATCATAAGGATCGATGACGTAACCAACCAGGTTTCGATGGAACAGGAGCTGTCCAAAGTCGAGAAATTACGATCAATCGGTTTGCTGGCAGGAGGTATTGCTCACGATTTCAACAACTTCTTGGTTGCCATCCTCGGCAATATCAACCTTTCAATGTTTGACACCACCTTAACTGAAAGAACAAGAGCATTACTTATGAAAGCCGAAAAAGCCTGCATGGGCGCCAAAGACCTGACCGGCCAGTTGCTCATTTTTGCCAAAGGAGGCGAACCGAGAAAAAAAATAACCGATCTCGCCGAGGTGGTCAGGAGCGCCGTCAATCTCGCGGTGAACAGTGATCATTTCACCTGTCATTTTTCCATTCCTGATAACTTGTGGCCGGCAGATATCGATAGAGGACAAATAGAACGGGTCATCCAGAATATCGTTATAAACGCGACCCAAGCTATACCGGGAGGAGGCGTTATCGAGATTGATTGCAAGAATGTCAGGTCGGAAGGGGAAAATCATCTTGCCCAGCTGCCTCCGGGTCCCTATATCCGGATATCGGTAGCCGATCATGGATCTGGTATGCCTACCAAAATATTATCGCGGATTTTCGATCCCTATTTTTCAACCAAATCAGATGGGTATGGCCTGGGGTTGGCTATCTGTTATTCGATCATCAAAAAACATGAGGGCATTATTGCAGTAGAATCTTCACCGGGAGCCGGAACCACCTTTTTTATTTTTTTGCCTGGAATACCGGGTGAGACTGTCTTTCGAGACCTGGAATTGGATTATGTTAGAGATGAACAGCAGAGCTTCAGGATTTTGGTGATGGATGACGAACAGATGGTCAGGGAAGTGTTAGGGGCCATGCTTGATTTGCTCGGTCATCAGGTAATATTCGCACACGATGGTGATGAAGCTATCAAAAAGTATCAAGATGCTCTAGATTCTGGAACACCGGTGGACATTATTTTTATGGACCTCGTGATACCCGGGGGGATGGGAGGAAAAGAGGCGGTTAACAGAATTCATCAGATCAGCCCAGAGGCGAAAGTTATCGTGTCAAGCGGCTATTCGAGCGACCCTGTGCTGGCGAATTTCCAGGCTTACGGCTTCTCAGCGGCAATCGCTAAGCCTTTCCAGTTGAAAGAACTTGCCCATATACTTAAAGAGGTAAGGGGTCATCTCAGAGATGATAGCCATTGACCCCGAGCCCCGCCGGAGACAGAACGCCTATTTTCCTACACCACCCAGAGGTGCCGCGTGGAAAATGGGAAGGCAGAGAGAATCCTCGGTTTTCTTTCACGTCACCGTCAATATAGAGTACCGGAAACCAACACTTCGCTCATTTTTTTGAAAAAAATATCTCCCACCTCCTCAATCTTAATCTTCATTGCAAGCGACAATGGACATGCATCTCATAAATTATTCGGTATCTGTATAGTGTATCGGGATACTATTAAAAGTATCTGACGAAGGCCCTTAATTCCGCCCATAGCAGTGGTGTACAACCTCTTTTTCGAACTCGATGCATTATAGAAACATTTCAAATATATATTACAATATTGATATGTGACTAATCAACCAGCTATTAAATTCTAACACGAGGAGAATGTATTATGCATTTAGTCAAGAAGACGGCCAGTGGCCGTATAATGATGTTTGATATGACAAATGGTTACTTTATTTTTTTGAGTGCAGTCGGGCATCCGCTCAAGTCGGATAAGCTTTTCGGTAAATTTTAGTTCTACATTTCTACGGAGGCACCATGGAAACTAAAAAAAACGGAAGATTCAAGCAATTATTCATTTAGCAGCAACGACTGCTGCAGGCATTGGATCAGGTTTCGCGCAAATCCCAGGGGCTGACATGCCCATCCTAATGGCATTACAGACCGCCATGATTATCGCGATCGGGTCTGAGCACGATTGCACCATCACAAAAGCTCATGCTAAAAGCATTTTGTTAACATTACCTGCTGGATACGGCGGGCGAGCGTTATCTCAGTTTCTTGTCGGCTGGATTCCATTGTACGGTAACGCTATCAATGCCAGCACCGCAATGGCTCTAACTGAAACTATCGGCTGGGCAGCAAATGCCTATTTTGCAAAAGACGATAATGAAAAACAACCCGCTTTAATTTTCTGACCATCTTACCTATCCAATTCACCTGTTCAAAAACGACCGTTTTCGAACACCTCCAAAATCAATCTAATTTCCCGTTCATAAATTAGCCTTCACCTTTTCGAACATGTTCACAAGTCTCTGTAACGTTTTTGAACAGGGAAAGGGGGCTCTACGTCTAAAATCTGACGAGGAATAGTATGGCAATCTTTGCTTACGGCCGGGTCAGCACAAAAGATCAATCAAGCGAAAATCAACGCCTGGATATCGAAAAAGCAGGGATAAAAGTCGATTTCTGGTTCGCTGATGAGGGCGTTAGTGGCAAGACCCAGTGATCGCAACGCCCTCAGTTTAAAGCGATGCTCCACCGAATCCGTAATGGTGAAACACTGGTAGTGTCCAAGCTCGATCGTCTAGGTCGGGATGCACTGGATGTGGGGGCGACGATTAAAGCTCTCGCAAAACGTAAGATAGAAGTCATTGTCTTGCAACTTGGCAAACTCGATCTCACCTCATCGGCAGGGAAGCTGATGCTCAACATGTTGGCTGCCGTGGCTGAAATGGAAAGAGATCTGCTGATCGAGCGCACCCAGTCAGGACTTGCCAGAGCAAAAAGCGAAGGTAAGATTCTTGGCCGACCGACCAAGACGACTGACAAACAGCGCGCTGAAATAAAAACTATGCGTGATGACGGCGCATCGGTAAGTGCACTATCTCGGACTTATGGCATATCGCGGGCCAGCATTATGAGGATAACCGGAGAGTTGTGATTCTGTTATTGGTGTATTGACAGTTAGCCCAGAGCTCTTCTGCAAATCAAGTCGAGCATCCTACCCGTCTTATTTCAACCAACCAAAACTTATCCATTCAAGTGAAACAACAGCATGGCTCCCAACGGGGCTATGCTGCTGTGTTCCCAAACACCTATAGGAGAGACCATCATGGCACCATTGCAGGAACAGATCTGTTTAATCAACGAGCGTTTGCGGTCATTCGGTGTCGAGTCCATCCAGGAAATCAAGATGACCGACCGGGAAGGAAAAACCATCGGTCAAATCAAGTACGGTTACCGGCCGCAGTATGTCTTTGACAGTGTTAACGAGATACTGGGCCCAGAGAACTGGAGGTATGAGCTGACCAAGGAGGAGATTTATGAAAACCAGGCAGTTGCTGAGATTACACTGTTTATCAAGGTCGATGACTATTGGTTATGCAAGGGCTCGCACAAAGGCCAGATGCAGATTGTCAAAGGCAATGTCGGCGATGCTCAGAAAGGTGCGATCACTGATGCTATCCAGAAATGCATGTCGCTATTGTCCATCGGTAGCGATTCCTATAAAGGCCTATTGAAATACGTCTATCAGCAAGGAACCAAAAAAACCTCGACGCAGCCACCTCCCAGGAACATCCATCCCCTTGATCCTTCAACAGAGCCGAGTGTTCCTATATCAATCATGCCCAAGATTGCTGGTGTCACCTTTGAGAACCGTCAAGGGGTGATCGTTGCCATTGGTGACCATTTGTTCGACAAGAAAGAACTGCTCAAGGCGGCAGGCTTTCAATGGGACAAGACGGGTAAATCTTGGATGAAGAAAGCCGCCTGACCCCACCTCACCTAACCACAGAGGGAGTAATACCATTCCCTCGACGGAATCAGTGTATCCTCCCTTACTTTTTCCAGGAGGATACTACCATGTCAGACGAATTGATGATCACCCTGCAAGCCGCCCTGCAGCAGCTTGCCAGCCAGCAAACTGTGGAAACGCTTGGCGACCGGTCAACCTACCTTGGAGCGTCCGATGTCGGCAGCTGTCCACGCAAAACCATTCTCAATAAACTCAACACGCCCGAAGCCGATCTTGTCACCCTGTTGCGGTATCAAAGGGGACATATGGCGGAAGATATCGTTGCATCTGCCTTCACCGCCGCCGGGTTCACCAACTTCCAGCGGCAAGTTGAAGTTCGTCATGTCGGTGCTGTCCCGGTCATGGCTCATCTTGATTTTGTTTTCATCTCTGAAGCCCGGAAAACCATGGCGGTGTTGGAGGTCAAGTCACCGGAGAATATTCCGGAGCATCCTTACGGTTCATGGGAATCCCAACTCTATCTGCAGATGGGACTGCTGGCCGATAGCTTCCCCGACTATACCGTGGAGAAAGGCGCTATTTTAGCGGTTAACTTCGGTAAACAGGGAATGCAACTGTTCAATGGGTACTCACCCCAGACCATGATCTATGAGGGGCTGATCGGTCGGGCGTCCACCATCTGGAATGCGTACCAGCAATATGCGGCAGGTGAACTGGCGACACTGGCCATGAAAGTTGGACCCCTGTGTGGCTATTGTCCCTTTCTTATGGATTGTCCCAAGTTCGAAGCAGAAGAGGTCCAGGAACTGACCGAGAGCGTTGAAATTCTGACAGAGCTACAGCATCAGCAACGTGATCTGGAAACAGAGATAGGCATGCGAAAGAGCGACCTGTTGGCCATCGTGGACCAACGTGGCCCGCTCAAAGCTCATGGTCAACTGCTTCGCAAGGCGGTTCGATCCAGGAAGGTGCTGGATACGGATAGGTTGGGCCAGTTTCTCCAAGGCTATGGCCAATCGCTGGCTGATTTCCAAAAGAGCAGTTCATATTCCTTTCTGGAGATCAAAAAAGCCGCCTGAACCGTCTCAATTATTGCATTGCCCCTTTTGCTGCTACGAGTCGCTATAGGAGTATTTGTAGGTAGGCCTGGGTACTTACTCAGATCCCCATTAAAAGAGCACCGACTGCCCAACTCAAGGTCGCCTGCACAGGCTCCTCTCGAACATTTTTCCATCTCATGCCGCCATACCTCTTCCACAGGGGTATGGCGGTTTTCTTTTTCCATCATCCCAATACGAGGAAAACGTCATGATCAATATACCGACAATGGAGCAACTCAACAAACTGCCCAACTTGTACGAAACAGAACATATCCGTCCAGAGGAAAAGATTGTTCATCTCCACTTTACTGCAGACCGGTGCCACTGGTGGGCAATCGAATGGGACGGCCAAGACACCTTCTTCGGTTATGTCTTGTTGAACGGATGGAACGACGACTCAGAGTTCGGATATTTTAATCTCAGCGAATTGCTTGATATCAAGGTCGGGGGTTGGCTTGAAGTATTGAATAATCCCTTTTGGATCCCTAAACCCGTGAAGGATATAGCACTGATCCCGAAAATGTTGCGCTACCAAGACCGGTCAGCTTAGCAGGCATATCCACTCATTAGCAGCATCAGCATAATTTCTTAGAGCCTTTCCAGCCACTGTGACTGGAAAGGCTCTTTATTTTCATAAAAATTTATCATTAGGAGATATTACCATGTCTGAATCAATATTGATCGGAAGCAATAAGGTAACTGAAGCTGAAGTCATCAATGTTCCGGCGGTTCCCTTCACCAGGTCGTTCCATCCAGTCCATCATCGGCAAGTCATTGATGCTATCCGTTCCGGTGTCGTGGCCACAGGATTAGAAATTGTTAAAACCGACTACGTTTTGGCAAACAATGGCAATCGTATGTTTGGGATATGGGACCTAAGCGGGGGTAGCGAAGAGTTGTGCTGGTCCATTGGGATCCGCAACTCGATGGACAAATCCATGGCTTTAGGGATTACTGCAGGAACTCGCGTCTTTGTATGTGAGAATCTCGCATTTAGTGGAGAATTTGTCGAAATGAGAAAGCATACCAAGGGACTTTCGTATGACGAGCTGGAGTTTATAGCGTATCGGGCTATGAAGAAAATGGTGACCAACTTGATCAAATTCCAAGCTTGGCATGAGGATCTGAAAAACTTCCACCTGACAGAGTGGGATGCCAAAATACTGCTGGTGGAGATCATGACCAATAATATTATCCCGCCCAGCAAGTTTTCCCGGTTTAATGAATTGTACTTTGGCGGAGTATATGATCCGACCCTTTGGGGATTTCATGAAACCGTAACTGACGTCTTGCGCGACAATAATTTACTGACGTTACCCAAGAAAAACAAGATGCTCAATGGGGTGTTAGACACCTATAAAGACGCCAAGTCGATTGCACCTCCATCATCGTTGGCAGATTTTTACGAGCAAAGACACCTGCTGTCGCAGCACTAAACATGATCATCAAGAGCATCAAATCAGCCTGCCGGATAATCCTACGGCGGGCTATTCTTTTGATGTAATCCGATGAATAGAGAGCAGAAACGACTGTGTTCAATAGCCGGAGGTCAAGGAGGTGTAAAATGTTCAAGTTTATTGGTGCTGCAGTTGTTTATGGCTTTGCGGCGTATGGTCTTGCTACGTGGTTGATGAGATCTAAAAAAGACGGTGAAGAACCAAGCAACGCATGACACGATTTGCGTTAACGAGATAGGCGTAAGGGGTTGTTTTCCCTTTACGTCTATCTCAGTTGAACTATCATTTTGCGCTGTGTCTTTTAATTGGCCGCTCGGTTTAAATATTTTTTTTTCACCGGGGCCGGCCACTGAGCAAGTGGCTCGCCGTTACCAGAAAAATATTCTGTTATGTATCGTATCAACAATTACAAACAGAAGGTTATGAATTTGATCAATTCGTATGGCTCGGAGGAAAAAAACCAGCGGGCTATTTCACCGAATCGGTCAGCTTGGTTCCCGCCTTGAACTTAACGACTTTTTTGGCCGGTATGCTCAGGGTTTCTCCAGTCTGAGGGTTGCGTACTTCACGGGTGGCTCGCTCCGACACCGAAAAAGTTCCAAACCCTAACCCTCCGCATGTACTTATTGATTGAAGCGTCGCTCAAGGCCTCTGTCGGCTTGGCGGCAATAATTTGCTCAATGGTGAGATCTTTATATTTTGGGTTTTTATTCACATGTGGGGGAAGTTGCTTGAGGGTGGACCGGAAAGAATCGGCAGTTTCATGATCGAGAGCTGATAATGAGACATCACCTACAACACGCAGGAGAATATCGAAAATTCGGACATTTTCATCCTTGGTCTTTGGTTGCCAGTTGTTCTCTTCCACCTGAACCCGGACATATTTTTCGATCAATTCACTGAAGAGCATTGATTTTTGCTGCGGAGACATGGCCGGAAGGGGTTGAGGTGCTGGCAGTGATGCTTGAGGTGTCGGCGCTGGCAAGTTGACCTGCGGACTGATCAGTTGCACGGTCATCGGTGGCGGTGCCGCCATGACATCGACCATGCAGTTTTGCCGAGTATCAGGTTTGTGGTTATGATATCTAGGAAGGGTTTCATATATATTGACCGATTCCCTGGTCAATAAGCGGATGCCTTGGTTGGGGGAGTAGAAAAATTCCTTTCTGCCGAGGATGTCCGCTTGGAACAGAGCCTCGGCATACACAGCAAGCCGTCGAGCCTTCTTGACGGCATGGGGGTGTAGTTGGTTGTACGAAGCGAGTATTTGAGCTCGTGCTGCCCAAGGATGGGCTTGAGCTGGCGGGGTATGGCCATGCGGAAGTAATAGATTCCGAAGCCGTTAAGATGGACATAGGATGGGGTGTGCATAAAAAACCGTATTTTATGAATTTGTCGATAATGATTACCTGATAAATGGTAACCAAAAAAACATAAAATAACAGAATTTAAGCTAGATGGCGCGACATTCACATGCAGACAGAGATGCTTAACGACTTGATAGGTGATCGATACCACATGACAAGCATGTGGAATGCTTCATGACGGCTTTATTGTGGAAAATAATCGGCAAACCGCAAACGAAACTCCCTTTTTCGCTCTTCGGGATCGGTCGCACTCAGCCCTTGGCAGCGGTGTGCCGCATGCGCGTCCCAACCCCAAGGCCATCGTTTGAATTCTTTCTGTCCGCATCCCGGGCAGGGTAATGATACAGATGGTCCGCTCGGTGGTCGAGATGGATGTCTAGGCCGTACCGAAGTCTCATTGAGTGAAGGTAGGGCATGTAAACGTAAAATTTTTGGCACCCAAATAACATCGTCGGGAGGACGTCCGTAGGCCATCCGGTCTGGCTCGTCCATGCTCGCTACCCATGCTGATAGATAGGCGTCCAGCCTGTCGTGCGAAGCGCCCCATGCGATATCTTCCAGGCCACACTCTTCAATTCGACCCAGTGGCCAATTCGTATAACAGGCAACAGCCCTTAGTTGAGCTTGCACTGCACCTGGCTGGGACTTGTGCGCTTGCCCAGAGCCCACGGCGCGCGCCGTCGCCTGCGGAAAAACTTCCAGGCACGGTGCAAGGCGGGATAGTTCGTTGAAAACGGCAAATCCAACGAGCATCCAGAGCTGATTAGAATGAGGAATATGTGCCTCGGCGCCGCCTCCGGCAAGATGTTGCGTCACTTTGGCGTCGATAACAGCAAACTCGCGAGTGCTTGGCGTTGCGAAACAGCTGATGCCTGCCCGATCGAGCGCTGATTCTGCTGCTCGTCGAGAGAGCTCGCTATTCCGTGGAGCACTGGGGGCATCAATTCCGATCCGTGTTGGATGCAGCCCCAACCGATTGCAGACCGCTACGACGTATGTCATCGTATCGTGAGCGAAACGATGAACAGTTTCTCGGTCTAGGGAGGCAACATTGCCCATTCCCTGTGGCGGAGTGAGGCCAAGACGGCGGAGAGGTTGAGGAATTAGGCGTCCCTGCTCCCATGTGCAGACCACGACAGGGAGATGCTTATGCTTTGCGATTGCCAAATCAATTCCGATGTAACAGGGTTGCATGGAAAACCGTATTTGGATGAAACAAGGGGATAGTCACTTGGTTAAGTTTATAACCAAAATAACCTATAATCAGTCTGTTCAAGCCCTTGCTAGAATTATTTTTCAGGCATGTTGGGCTAACTGATTGGCTATTCCATTTTTGCTTCTGGGCGTTCAGAACGTTGGTCGCGCAGATTCCATACGAAACCGAGCGCATCCAGGCGAGAGACACGGTCACTACTCAATACCTCTCTTTTATTTTCCATCCGCTGAGTGTTTACCCATCTCGCGAGTTTCGGATTATCCCGCCAACCTTGGGGAACGTTACAGTGACCATGAAAATGCTTGAAGTCGGCGAGAGCGTCGATCATTTCGTTCCATGACGATTCCAATATATTCCAAACGAACCCTATGGCATTCAGTCTCTCAATGCGATCTTGGGTAAGGGTGCCAAGCTTTACCGCCTGACGTTGCTTGTTTACCCATCTTCCCAATACGGGAAAATCTGATGGTGCATTGCAGTGACCATGCGTCTTTATATATTCCACAAGCAATGTATATGTACTATCCCAGCTATCACCACGAGGTGCCCAACTAAATCCAAGTTCATTAAGCTGTCTGATTTGATCATCGCTGAGCTTGCCCTTTTTCCGTCCGTTGCGTTGATTGCCGACCCAAATACCGAGTTGTGGATTTTCGTCACACTTCAGAGGAGGATTGTAGTGACCATGCGCCTCATTGTACTCAACGAGAGCTGCGTACATTTTTGCCCAGAATGCATCGTAAGGGGGCAACTCCCATAGGAAACCAATTCTCTCCAGTTTAGAGATCTGTCGCTCGTCAAGCCATCCATTCCGTTTCGCCCGTCTCAAATTGAAAACCCAATTGCCGAGCTTCTTATCCTTCTCCCACTCCTGGGGGATGTTGCAGTGGCCGTGAGTGATGTTGTAGGCAACCAGTTTTTCGAACATCTCATTCCAGAATGTATCTTTAGGAGCCCATAAGAAGCCGATTTCATCAAGGCGCATTACTTGCTCTTCCGTAAGCTGTGCCTTCTTCTTTCGTTGGTTGCCAACCCATGTCGATAATGGACGGTTCTTGTTCCATTTGTCTGGTACAGCACAATTTCCGTTTGCCTGTTTGAACTTAAGCAACTCCGAGAACATCTTGTCCCAATATTGTTCATGGAGATCCCATATAAAACCGATAGCATCCAGACGTGCGATACGTGCTGCCTCTAGTATTCTCTTCTTTCGTGCTTGACGCTGTCCGTCGGTCCAAGTAGCAAGTTGGCGGTTCTCGTCCCAGCGTGTGGGGACATCGCAGTCGCCGTGTTCTTCTTTAAATTTGAGCAAAGCCGTATACTGCTCCTCCCAATAGGCGTCAAACGCATCCCACACAAATTCAATTGTATTTAACCTAATAATCCGCTCTTCGCTTAAAACCCCTGTCCTCTTATTCGTTCGTTGAACGACAACCCAACTGCCAAGTTGCGGATTATCGTGCCAATTGTAAGGAACACGACAATCGCCAAATCGTTCTTTGTATGCCACAAGCTCCCCGTAGCGTTCATCCCAAGTAACCCCCAATCGATCGACACAAACGGCGGTGATTGCTGAACGAAGCGTCTCCAGGGAAATGCATGGCCCAAGAATGTCGACCTTTTCCCGAAAGCGGCTGTCATCATAACCGCCAACCCGGCCCTTATCTTCGCGCATATGGCGAATAACTTCAACCAGCGACTCATCTTGCTCCTGTAATGCCTGTAAAACATCACAAACCGCGTCGAAGCCAGTTCGCCTGATCGCCTCCTCCAGGTTTTCTCCCACTGCGAGTTCAAGAAATAGAGGCACCAGCACATAACCAGTCGTCTTATCGGGGGCTTTTCGCATAGCTCTACCGGCGGCCTGCACAATATCAACACGGCTTTTTCTGGGAGAGATGAACGCAACCATGTCCACTGCCGGGACATCAATTCCTTCTGTCAGGCAACGGGCATTGGAGATCAAGGCTTTTCCCTTAGTGTCGCCGAAAGCTTTCATGATCCTTCCGCGCTTCGCGGTGGGCATGGTGCCGTTGACATGAAAGGCGTCAGAATCCGGCAGGTGCGTCCTAATACCTTCGCTCCCTTCAGCGGTGAACGATTTGGCGCTCGCCACCGAGCGGTGGAAGGTGAAGATACGACGAACCTTATATTTTTGAACAGCCTCCCGGAGCGCGAGTTGGTGGGCTACTTGAGTTGCTTTGATTAAATCACCCTCGACGATAACCTCCCCCCGCCTCAGCAGGTCAGCATCGACCATATCGGAAGTGACTACGGAAATAATGACTTTGTACCCGCAGATAATGTCGCGCCGGGCTGCTTCAGCAAAAGATAGGGTGCGCGCAACCGGGCCGTAGACGCCGGGCACATCCATGGAATACACGAGTTTTGCATTGCCTTCTTTATCCTTGCGTTCGACATCGTAGTGGCGGGGGGTGGCGGTGAGGAAAAGCCGTTTTCTAATGGTGAGGTGATTGTCGGTTAGAGCGAAACTGAAACGTGTACCCTCTCTTCCTGCTGTTTTGTGGGCTTCGTCGAAGATCGCAAGGTCAATTGCAGCGCCGCTAGGCATGGCTTCGGCAATCAAATGTGCCGACTGGTAGGTCGACAGGATGATTCGCACCCCATAAAATGGGCATTGCAAGAACTGTCGCACAGTTTCACTGCTTGTCGATACTGGAGAATCCAGATCAGACTGCCGAACCACGGTCTCATCGGTACCTTTAGTCACAGTCCGATCGGAACAGACGCAGAGGTAAGCCACCTCAGAATTAACAGTTTCCGGACGCCATTCGTGGAGAGTCTGGCGCACAAGGGCCAAGGAGGGCAGAAGCACTAATACGATTCGGGACTGTAAATGTTCCGCCAGCCACAGGCCCACCAACGTCTTACCGGTTCCGCAGGCCATGACAGCGGTCACTCTATCTTGCTGTTCAAAAGCCGACTGGATAGCCCTCAGCACTTCTTCCTGGTGAGAGAACGGTCGTTTGCGGTGCTTGGTAACCGCCCCACTTCGCAGCCATTCCAGAACTGCCTGGAAATCCTCCGCCCTTAGGCGGTCAATATCATTGCCCTGAATGTAGAAAAAACGTGAACGGTCGTCCATCAGCGCGGGGAGATCGTCGCTGTTGGTGAAAAGGAACCGCTTGCTCACTTGATCCGTCAACCCCATGAATGTGGACAACTCGGCCCAAGTCAGCGAAGTTCTTCTAGTGCGGAATTTAACCTGATAAGCGTTGTATTCCCCCAATATGGTCTGGATTACTCCATCGACACCCATGTCGTTTCCGGTATCCAGGGAAAAGCGTTGGATAACGTCGAGTGGAATGTTCTGAAATGGCCAAACATCCTTAACCTGCACAGTGCTTCTTTGTGTCGCCAGATACGCCTCGGCAAATACCTCAAACGCATCACCTCGATCTTTAGTGGTTGAGAGACCTGCGATGCGGGCTTCGAGCTGAGTGAACTCACTGAGTCCAGTAAACAAATTATTTTTGAGGAAATATTGAGCGCGAGGATGTTTTGGGAACATTTTCTATGGTTGGCTAATTAGTCGTGTGGACATTCCAAATAGGTTCGATCCAAATGTCAATCGCAAGCATTTAGGGTCTCGCTATCAAACGCTAGTTTTCTTTAAGTGTTGTTTTAAAGTTATCCGCCTGCTTTTTATAAAAAAACCTTTCAACAGGTTCTACTGCAAACAGCAACCGCTATTCAAACCCATTATAGCATGCAACAAGGTTTGAATTTTGAGATAGTTGGTAAACTGATCATGATCACTCTTTCTTTGCACCTATCCGAGCCAGTCCTTCATCAAGTTTGCATCTCAAATCCACTGCTATCGTCGGCAAGCGAGCGGCCACTATTCCTAAATCTGCTACATGGTAGCCGACGACACAGTTACAAAGATAAATCAATAGTTCGGCAGTCTCTGTCGGAAAAGTGGTAACCAGGTCGCTCTCGCGCAGTTCATACAGCAGATGGCTGTATTCGATTCGAAGTGCCGGTGAACGAATAGCCAGCGAGACCGCTAAGGGAAACGAGTTTCCAAGGTCCGGCAGCCATTCCAGCATCTTTTTGATCTCTGCCTCATCAAGTGCAGCGGGGACAGCTTGCTGGCGTGCCTTCCAGTAACGGTACAACCAACGATCCCATAACTGTTGTTTAGCCAACGGCTGCATCTGACGCAGGAAATAGCCAAGATGCGAAGCAAAACCAATTCGGTCTTCGGCAGATCCGTACTGGAATAGCGCCGGTAACAGTTCTTGAGTCGGATCGGTTACATGAAATACTACAAGTGCTGTGTAGAATTCGATGAACCGTTGCCGTCGGCCAAGTAAATCTGTGTCAAGTCGTGCGAAAGCAGCGATGAACGACGGCATAAGGGTATCTACAAGCGCGGGGAATAAACGACCCCAGACCAGGAAACCATCCCAGGCTTGGCAAAACCTTTGGCGATTTGCATCGCTGAACAGTGGAATGATATGTTGGCATGTCCAGATCTCATCAAGGCCGAACAAAAAGGCCGCCTGGCTGGCCAGCAGAGCGCGGCCTAACCCTCCCTTCAAAGTCGAGTCTTGCACCGCCATTGTGAACCAAGTTCGAAAATCTTCGGGTAAAGTTCTTTCCGGATCTGATTTGCCGTGCATGAGTAATGATAGCCCATTGATCCAATACTCGACGATTATACCAGCTGGACGGCTGATCGCTTGTGACAGCCAATCCTGAATATTTTCATCCTGCTCATTTGGTTTAGAGGATTGCCATACTGACTGCGCGATGGCGTTTGCTAATTCTAATAAATTGAGAGCAAAAGCTTTCCCTCCGTCTTTGACAAGGGAATACAGGAGATTAGCGACATCATATGCGTGCTCTGTATGCAATTCTGACTTTGCAATTATTGCAAGCACGATATGCCACTCATCTATACTCAATTCGGCCTCCTGCCAACTACGGAGGATTGCAGGCCATATATCGGAGGACCACAGTGATTTTTCGGTCAAGATTTCAGCGAGAGTAAAAGCCCAAGATTTATTTTGGTTGCACGCATCTTTGATCGCTCCAATCAGTCCATCTCTGTCAGGGCCATGAAAGTGATTTCCTTTAAATGCAAGCAACTCGTCAAGTTGGTCAGATGGTGCCCGAGACAAAAGTTGCTCAATTGACCAAGGACTCCGAGGCCCTACCCAACGTGCCGATCCCACCCAGTGCGTGAAATCGGGATGTTCCGAAGGCTGCCACTCGGGATATTCGGCCTTGATTGGTGCTAATGCAGATTCTGCCAAAAAACAGTCAGGTTTTGATTGAAGCAGCCAAGAAAGCCAGTCAAAATGTGAGCGAGCAGTGTTTTTCTCGGAAGACCAATCATCAAATGCCGGGAGATTGTGGGTGCAGAGAGCATCCACGATTACCTGACGTGCGCCTTCGCTTGCCACCTTATAGTTCAATGCCACTAGGCGATGAATCTCATGGTGTTCCATATGGCAGTGTAAGCCTACACGGTCTATCAACCAACTCAGGCACTCATCTGGTGATTTATCTGGATGTACGCTTATCGCGTGAATAGACAGTCGCCGAAGCATCGGTACGTCCGATGCCACAAGTCTTTCGACCCAGGATTCGAGCAGAGCAGGGGAATTATCAGCAAGCCACTCCAGTGCATCGCGTGAGATATCAATTAACACATCAATGGTTTGTGGGTAATTGTCTTGGGCATGTGGCTCGATAGCAGAACGGCCATAGCTGATAGGGTCCCAGTCGCGCGATGCTTTATCCCAGGCTACAAGATCATGGTGCATCTCCTCGAAACGTTGGGCAGTGCCTGACAGCAAAGACTGAGAAATTTCAGCAATGTGCGGTTTTAGATGTTTGCTCCAGACTTCATTCAATGTCCAGTGATCAGCATATAATGGGCAGTCCAGGTCCAAGCGCTGTCCGTGCTCGCTATCTTCTTTGTCGACCCAAACAAAGCCGGGTTTGATGTTGAGGCGATATTCGCTCATAAAGAGAAACACTTTCAGCGTGAGAGCGATTGCCCCTTGGCAGGCACTCCGTTCTGCGAGCCACATCAGGATATGGTGGTCTGCTTGGCGAGGTGCACAAGCAAGTAAAATAGTAATCCATCGTTTGAGAGCAGAATCATTGATTGTTTTTTCTTTGACGATTCCAATCTCCCGACCAATGAACCACCAAAATATGGGGTTCATCCGCATGCCATGCGCTGCGATCAGGTCAAACATTACGTCTGGATGCTCAATAGCAAAGTTATCTGCAAGCCACGAAGCCAACAGTTTGTCTGTTTCACTCAGATCGATAGTGTCAAAGAGCGTATCAATGTGCTTACGTGAGTTTAGCCACCTGGGCCACTCAGTATCTTTTGCGACATTGAGCAAAAAGCGTGTGGTATGCTCTTCGCGTAGTGCCTGATCAACCTCCCCAATGACTTCCTCGTCAGTAGGCGGCGGGCAGCTGCCGATCTCAGACAATCGGCTTTGCCAATCTAGCGCCCCGCGGGTTACGCGCTCAGCGAGTCGTTTGACACCCTCATATAGTTCATTATGCGTCTCGCCATCGGTAATGTTGAATCGAATGGGCTTGATGCCAAGTAAGTTCCAATTTCCATCTTCATCCGTTAATGCAAACCGACCGGCAAAGCTTTCAGCAGGTAATGCCCGAACGAGGTAGTTCATAACCACATCATCGTGGCTGTAGCCTACGAACAACACGGTGTATTGACGAAAGACCTCAACTAGAAAACGGCGTGCCCATCCTTCAGTTAGATAGGCTCGGCCGAAATCAGCATCGGTCAGGACCATTTCCCTAGGCCGAGTTAGGGAACCATGAACATGAACGATTCCGCTGAATTCTCGGCCAAGTGGTAGAGCGGGAGCCCGATACAGTTCAGGCAAGCTCCCAAATACGGTTTTAGACGCAGTCTCGAAATGATGGTCAAAGTTCGTCGTTACCAAACGGACACGTTCGCTTGACCGAAACAAGCGCAGCAGGTCTTGATGAAGTGTGTTAGGGGCACTTCCAACGGGTGATAGGAACTGGGCAGCACGTTCATGCACAGCTACTTTTTTATGGTCAAGTTGTCCCAGAAACCGATCCAATGGAGCAACTGCCACCTCTCCAGTTCCCATAGCAATGTCAATGGCCAGCTTTTCAAAACTCGCAAGATTAGAAGGCGCTCCCATCGACACACCGGCGCCCGCAAAGACAACCAGCGCTTCATTTCGCAGAGCATCGAGAATACATTCATCAAAATCGATAGGGCCGAGCTTTGTCATTGCTTTGTCTTTCTCTTGCTAGAAAGAAGAGGTGGTATTTTATGGAGTCGATCTTTCTCAATAAAAAGGTGATAAAAATGAAGTCTATAACCAAAATAACCACATAACCAGTCGGTTAAATTTCATGCTAGAATTATTTTAAAGGTGGGTTGGACTACCTTTGGACTACCTGATGTACCATTCGACACTTTAATCGAAAGTCTCTTAAAAGAAAAACGGCAAGTTATTGTCTTTGTTAAATAAATCGCTTGCCGTCGATGTGAATGGTGGAGGCGGCTGGAAGTGAAGGAATTAGCGCTTAAGTCACCAATATATTGTACTTGTTTAGCTCTGCATAGACACTAATCGATCGCTTGCGCTCAAGATGGCCGAATTGTGGCCAACTCGATGGCTGTGTTCGAAATATTAGTATCTTATCTAGCCGAAATACAGTGATTTTTTATTAAAATAGGTTCAACTGCAACAGTTGAACCCATGAGAAGAATCAGGAATTGAACCGTGGTCCGAATTCATGAGTTGAGCCCATGTCTAGCCGTCGTTATTCCAACGCGGAAGCTTTCTCCTCGGTACTTTTAATCGGCAACAAAACCGTAAAGGTTGTTCCTTCTCCAGGTTGGCTTTCAACGAGAATCTCTCCGTGATGCTTCTTGACGATGCCGTAGCTGACTGACAAGCCAAGACCGGTTCCTTTGACCTCAGCCTTGGTAGAGAAAAAAGGCCGAAAGATATGTCCCATTTCTGAAGGTTTAATACCAACACCGGTATCCTGGATTGTCACCGCCACTCTATCGTTCTCTTGCCGGGTACTGACAGTAACTACCCCGCCACGCTCATGACAGGCATCAGCCGCATTGGTCAACAAATTTAGAAATACCTGTTTGATCTGATCCGAAACCACCACGATCTGCGGCAGATTTTCCGCATAAGGATATGTTTATTCACATAATATGTTGTTAATTTTTAAATAGTTATAAATCTCCCCAGCGATGTAATCATCCTTCACGCTCGGCCATGAATCTGGCCTATCAATAAGGTCGTCTCTATAAGACAAAGTGTGTTGGCTTTCATAGTGCATCGTCTTTCCATTTTCATTGTATTCAAAACCACCATATTTGAAATATTTTCCATTTGAAATATTTATATCATATGAAGTACTGTCAGATTTATATCTACTATCGACAATAATATTATAATCAATTAAAATTTTTACATGGCAAGTCGACTCATACTTTCCTTTATCAAAACCATTAATATGCAAAATACCATCTTTAATGATTATATCATTATTAGCATTTGCAGTAAATGCTGTAAATATAAAAGTTATAGTGGTAACTATATATGAAATTATTTTAATATATTCAAATTTCTCTTCAATCATTCGTATAGTCCTTATTCCCAATTTTACACTATATGAAATTATAATTTTTTCTTTGACGCAAATAACTTTACGGATGAAGCATCGCTCTGCTCCGGTCCAACTTTCTTTTCCTTAAATAACTTTATATCAAATGATTTAGTCAGTTTTTCTTTGATAAAACCAACTGGTGGAAGTTCGAGATAATTTTTACCACGCCCATCAATCGTCTCGATGAAAAGATACCCCCCGACCTTTAATGAACTTATGAAGTTATCTAGTATTTTCGGAATAAAACAATGAATGTTAACTATCGCACCGAGAGTTTCATCCCCAAACGGCCAAGGATTATTAAATAGATCAAATTCGGCAACCGTAAGCAAGTTACCATTTTCTTTTTTTGATGATTCAATAAAGTTTAGAGCATCTCTATTCATGTCGATGCAGAGAACTGGCACGCCGAAAGAGGAGAGATGGAAAGCATTACGCCCATACCCGCACCCTATATCAACTATTTGACCAGTCGTGTTAAATGCTATTTCTTGAGCATAGGTTGTTAATAATTTCGAAGGGTTTTGGTCTATTGGTTTTTTGTGCAATCTCATGCGAACTTGTTGATAGGGATCAATTAAACAAAAAAGGCCTCTGCCTTTCGAGCAGAAGCCTTTGGCTAGATGGAATAAATCACCGCGTAAGTGTTGTTTTAATACCCAGACGCATGTGATGCATGTGAAGCGTGTGATGCATGCGATGCATGGCTTTCGTGGTCATAAACTACACTGCTACCACCTAGACCCTTCCCGTGCTCGAGATACAGCGGAGATTTGTCATTAAGATCTGAAGTAGTAAACGCTTTTGAAGTCCCTGCCGTTATCCCCAAAACCGACATTACACCTACAAAAACTAAACTTGTTTTGGTGAACAGTTTTTTCATAATTGTACCTCCAATTTGTTAAATATTATAGGCAATATCGCCCGATTGCTTCTTCGTTCGGCTATAGTGTACGACTCGTCTGGCAAGATCTATTTATTGAACTGGATGAATATGAGCACTTTGATGCAGACCAGAAGTCGTAAAAATCCCACAACATTTTTCGCGGACCGTACAGCCATTACATGTTTCTAAGTAATCGTTTTTCCATGATGAAATTGACTTTCGTGCAAAATTCCAGGTTTTAATATCAATTAGGCATAACGGAAGATTGTAGATTGATACATTTATATCGGCCCGACTCAAGACTCTAATAGCTTTTGAGAGTTGCTCTTGATAATCATACGGTTCTATCCAGACATCTGAGTAATTAACATGGGCGAGTCCGGCAATCTCCATCCCCATAAAGGCGCAGTGGTAAATGAATGGAAAATTCCGTTGAATGAAGGTCGCAATGGCTTCAAGCCTGTGTGCATTTAGACGGTTTACCACCACCCGAATCTCAATTTTTTCACGAAACCTAGCGAGGTTCTGCAACCCCATTGCAGTCTTGTAGAAACTGTTCTCAACGCCAACAATCCGATCGTGAACCTCATCCACGTCGCTATGCATCGAGACACAGGTCAAAAAATTCTTAGGCCTCGCGGATACAAACTGTTTAGTGAAATCAAAATCGGAAAATGATTTGCCGTTCGTAAGCATCATGACATTTGATTCTGGATGTATTTTATTGATCAACTCCAGAATGGCGTAGAAATCCGCCTTTAACAAGCTCGGTTCACCGCCGGTTAGGCAAATAGTCTGATTCTTCTCAACCTTGACCAGGCGGAGGATTCGTTTAGCAGTTTCGGACAAGTTGTTATCGTGGGCCTTCGGAGGTTGTGGGCACATGAGACAGTGACAATTGCATGCTTCCGTCAGAAGAAGTGGATTCATGGGAGCATGCTTTTCCCAAACGACTGTAACGGTTCCATCCTTGCCGATAAGCACACAATCCCCATCGTTTAACCTATCCGAGGACTCGCTAGGCAATTGGACGAAAGGTCGAGAGGTTTTTTTACTATGCTCCCCGATAATAATTCCCGCGAAACCGCTCGATAAAAATGATGCATCCTCAGTAACAAGGACCCTCTTACTCCTTGATAAAGAAAAAGGATTATGTGACACCAACCCCAGAACAGGTTTATCTATATTCGTCGCCGTGCCATTAAGTTGAATCATGCTACTACACCGCGTATTTCATCTAGACTTCGGCATGATATCCACGACCAAAATACATCCATCTCATCGGGATCATGGCGTTTAAGCTTCCGGAACAACATGTCGAAAATGAGCTTATTCTTCTTGCAAAAATCATTATTCGGGCGCCTACCAATAAAGTCACCTGTCTCGCTATAATTTCGTACTGGGTCAGCGCCGCAATAGGAACGATAAACACAAGAACTGCAATAAGGCATGATTTCTACACAAGACTTACTGACTATCTCACGGAGCAGGTTCCCACCAAAGATACTTTTATAGGAATCTTTAAACACGTTCCCCATGCAAAAACTATGATCACCCATCCGGGCAAGCATTCTAGCTTCGTCGGCGGGAAAAACATCGCCGTTATGGTCATAAATCGCACCGGAAATACCAGCCCCTGATGGTGATTGAAGGTCAACAAAACCTGTTGAAAAGGGAGTCAAAATACGGGTAAGCAAAAGGTTAGTGTAAAACTCGATAAACCGCGTACCGTTGAGGTTTAGCTGGACGATGGAGTCAAGCGCCTTTTCAAAATTCTCAACAAAAAGTTCGATTGGATATCCAAGATGCTCAGCTTGAATTGATGCAAGACCATACGGGTTAAGCGATCGCAGGAATACACCTCCAAAACCAAGTTTAACGTATTCTGCAATCACCTCATCAATCCGATTCACACTATCTGATGTTGTTGTCATCAAGGCGTTAACTTGGTCGTGGCCCAGTATTCTGCGTGCATTTTGCAGATTCTCAACAAATCGATCGTAGGTTCCGCCACCACTCCTGAACAGTCGGTTCTTGTCGTGGATGTCACGTGGGCCATCGAGAGAGGTTGAGATATGTACTCGATGCTCTTTGAGAAATAATAGCTGATGAGTGTCAATTTTGACGAGGTTTGTGCAAAGGACAAAGTCTAGATTCTTTTTAAGCTTCTGGTTTACCTGCTCAGCATAAAGAACAGTCGTTTCAATTGTTTCCCAATTTAGAGTAGGCTCGCCACCTTGAAACTCGATCTTTATAGATGGTGAAGGCGATTTGAAAATGTAATCAACTACCTTGCGGGCCACTTCGGGTGACATGTCAAATCCTTTGGCGTCATCACCTTCAGCACTTACCTGACAATATGAGCAGTCGTTGCAACATTTTAGCGTAATAACAAGCATGTGGAGAGATGTGAAATTCGATATAAAACGCTTGCGGCTTCTATATTTTGCAGTGATCAGTTCAAGTGTTTCCGCTAAATGCTGGGTGTTAAGGAAATGTTTGCTTTTTAATTCATGATAAGAAGTTGATTCTGGAGTCAATTCATTCGCAACAAACTTCTCAAAATCGCTATTGCCGAGAAAGGCGTACTCACCAGTCTCGTTGACGAGCAGGTAGTTATCGCAATCGAAGCGTGAAAACTGAAAAGGTAGTGTTTGAGGTCGAGGTTTACTCACAGTGATTGAGTTTCCTTTTTGAGATCAATCGGCGAGAAAGCATGGGCTACTATCAAGTCGCGAATCTTTCCATTTGAATAGTCAAGTTGCAGTCGAACCTGGTAATCATTTAAAGAATCTGCAAAATTTTTCAAGTCCTCTACTATATCCCTTCCCGTTTCCTTCTCTTCAAAAATTACCGTTATCAATTCACCGTCGTTTGGGATTATCAAAACATGGTAGTAACTAGTGAATTGATACGTTGCAGCCTGGATGGATTCAATTTTATATATGCTCGTGCTGACATTGATATTGGCCATTCCCGGTTGAGAAACATATATGAAATCTGAGATCGCTTGCATTCTTACCTCTTACCATTAGCTGTTTCACAGTTTACAGAAATCGTCATTGATCAGCATGACAAACAAATGTTCTTGTGGAAATATACCTACCGAATCGATTGGAATCGATACAGCAATCTATCAAAATCATAGAAGTCATTCTTTCGCACGAGACAAATCCTAATGCCCCGCATGGCCATAATGATCCTCTGTATTTTTTATACTCAAATCAATGATGAATAGCAACATATCAGAATTTCAAAAATAGTATCTATCCATCTGATCGGCACCTTAAGCATCCTGCCAAACTACCACTTTGTAACACACGATCATCCCTGAAAGTTCTGATGTTCATCAACTCTCAAAGTTATTGGTTATACGGGTACTGATATTAAGTATCTGGATTACGCCTCATTACTCGATATTTGTCTCGAATAATATTAACGATCTGGCTGGTCAATTAATGAGCAGATGATGAAGAAGATATTCGGCGGAGTTATTTTTGTTGTACTGAAAATGAGTCTGATCGGCTGTGCAATCTGTAAAGACACGCGAGGCTCGAATTCAGAATCTCTTGGGGTTAAGATCTCTGGAGACGCAAGGATACGCTCAGGGGAAATCTTCCATTAATAGGATCCCTGAGTAGCCCATCAAATATTATCGGACCTGTTGGAACAGTTAAAACAAAGATAAATTAGGGATACACGAACTCAATAGTCTTGTTAACATGTATAATACCAGCTCGTTAGTCCCAAGCTCAAGATTGGCAATTTGACGACCTGTACCTGATCATCCTGAAATTTAAAACCAAGTTGTCAACCGGCTGCCATACGGATCGGGATGATTCCACCACCGGTTTTGAGCTTATCGAGATAGTCGGCCCAGACTTGCATCATACGCTTGCGCTCCTCGACGAAATCAGCTCGATTGTATGCCGCACCCAGTGGGCCTTTAACCGCGTGACCAAGCTGTCGCTCTATAGGTTCCTCATCGAAACCAAGTTCTTGCCGTATCAATGTCCGTGCTGTGGCTCTAAGCCCGTGCACGTGTAACTCTTCTTGGCTGTAGCCCATGCGTCGAAGAGCATTGGTCAAAGTTGCGTCACTCATGGGACGGATGGCGGAGCGGAGACCGGGAAACAGGTATTTCCCTTGCCCGGATAAAGCTTTTACGTCGCGGAGAATGTTGATAACCTGCGTCGCCAAAGGAACAAGATGGTAAGCTGACGGGTTGGACTCTTTATCTCGCTTCTTCCCCTTCATCCTGCTAATCGGTATCCGCCACTCAGCTTTTTCGAAATTTACCTCTATCCATTCAGCGAGGCGGATTTCACCGCTTCTCAAAAAAACATGGGCGGCAAGTTGAAGAGCGTACTTCGTCAGTGGTGATCCGTGATACCTGTCGAATGCCCGCATCAGTTCGCCTACTTGCTCGGGATCAGTAATGGATGACATATGTCTTACTATTGGTGGCGGGATAGCTCCTTTAAGGTCAGCAGCGGGGTTGCGCCCTGCCCGCCCTGTAGCGATTGCATACATGAAGACTTGTCCCGCATTGGTCGATGCCCGATGCGCGCTCTCAATATGCCCACGCGCTTCTATCTTGCGTAGCACTGAGAGTAATTCAGGGGGAGTGATCTCTCCCACAGGACGATTACCAATCCAGGGGTAGATATCTCGTTGTAATCGTCCTGAGACATTTTTGAAGTGGCTATCGGTCCACATATGCTTGAACTTCTCTATCCACTCCACCGCAACAGCTTGAAACGTATTCTCGGTGCAATTTGGCACCTTGAGTACTTTCTTGATAAAACCAGGATCTCGACCCGCGACAAGATGCTCTCTCGCTTGCTGAGCGGCTTTCCTTGCCTCTAGTGCTGGTATTTCAGGATAGATGCCAAAAGATAATGTTTTCTGTTTCCCGGCAAATCGGTAGGCCATGCGCCAATATTTCGAACCATTCGGGCTGATCTCCAAATACAAGCCACCTCCATCGGACAACCTCCTAGGTTTCTCTCCTGGTTTAGCGTTTCTCAATGCTAAGTCGGTCAGTTTATTGGTAGCTCCACCCATATTGGTACCCCTCTCTCCAAAGAATATAGCTGGCATCTCCAAAGCGGTGAAATACTAACGCTTCTTTTGCCTGTTGGTATTGAGTTGGTATCGACAAGAACAAGCTGGTACCAACAATCCTACAATACCAACAAATGCATCCGGCTTCAAGCGGATTAAGATGGACGGTACCGGACACAAAAAAACCCGCAATCCTAGGAGGAGAGCGGGTTTCTGAACTTCTTTGAACGTTGTTGAACTGTAATTTGGTGGAGGCGGCGGGAGTTGAACCCGCGTCCGAAAATTCTCCCCTTATGTATCTACATGCTTAGTTCCAGGATTAGTTCTCGCATCCGCTTCTCACCCGGAACCGGGATATTCGGATGCCAGCCTGAAGAATCTCATCATCCACGCTCCAGGCAAGCGCGGTTGACCAGCCTGTTGAATCGACGCCCCGAATCCGGTCTTACAGGCGAAGACCGGTGGAACGGCACAGCAGCTTAAGCTGCCAGTGCGTAATTATAATCGTCTGCGATTATATTTAAATCCGTCATTTTTACGAGCTGACAGAAACTCGGCATGCAACATTAAGCTTCAATATCCCCGTCGAATCCGTTTCGCCCCCATATTTTTGTTGGGGTGTTGAGTTGAAAAAAAATCAGACTGTCTCAGGAGAGTTTAATCGCCACGCCGCATATTGCGTTCTACTTCGCGATCGAATTCCCTCTCTTTGAGGGCAGCCCGTTTGTCATAGAGCTTTTTACCACGAGCCAAGGCTAATTCCACTTTGGCCTTCCCATTGGCTATAAAGTATATCTTGAGCGGGATTAACGCAACGCCTTTCTCGTGGAGCTTGCCGATCAGCTTGCGGATCTCCCGCCGATGCATCAGCAGTTTGCGAACGCGAAGCGGTTCGATGCTGATGTGGGTGGTGTGCGAGTAGGGTGAAATATGAACATTGTAGAGAAAAACCTCGCCGTCCTTAAGCAGGGCATAGCCATCACGCAGATTTGCCTTGCCCGCCCGTAGCGATTTGACTTCCGGACCGTTGAGCACGATACCGGCCTCGAGGGTCTGGTCGATATGGTAATCGTGAAACGCCTTTTTGTTTTTGCTGACTATTTTCTGTCCGACTGGCTGCTTACCGC